>Ga0134125_10000429_pt1 | contig 57147 bp, 49 predicted proteins | sample KB31751_FD_96464 | JGI IMG/M metagenome (GOLD analysis project Ga0134125, IMG submission 96464) | Terrestrial soil microbial communities with excess Nitrogen fertilizer from Kellogg Biological Station, Michigan, USA - KB3-175-1 | ecosystem: Environmental > Terrestrial > Soil > Unclassified ... | reverse complement strand
CGCCAACTGCCTGCTGTCGGTGATGGATCACTGCCTGCGCAGCCGCCACTATGTCAATGTCGTGGTCGCCGGCAAGCATGCAGCGCCGCAGTGGCTCACCATGGATCAGGCAGTCAAGCATTGCACGGCGGGGATCGGCATCTGGGAGTGGGCGAGCACGGATCGCGGAAGCGAGCCGGATGTCATCATGGCGTGCGCGGGGGATGTGCCGACGCTCGAGACATTGGCTGCGGTGAAGCTGCTGCGCGAGTTCGTGCCGGAGCTCAAGATCCGGACCATCAACGTGGTCGATCTGATGAAGCTCGTGCCGGAGACGGAGCATCCGCACGGCCTCGGCGACCGGGACTTCGATGCGCTCTTCACGCGCGACAAGCCGACCATTTTCGCGTTTCACGGTTACCCGTGGCTCATCCATCGGCTGGCCTATCGGCGCGCGAATCATGACCACATGCACGTGCGCGGTTACAAGGAGGAAGGCACGATCACGACCCCGTTCGACATGGCGGTGCTCAACGACCTCGACCGGTTCCACCTGGTGTCGGATACGATCGACCGGTTGCCGCAGCTCGGGTCGCGGGCGGGGTATATCAAGCAGGCGATGCGCGAGCGGCTGATCGAGCATCGGCAGTACATTCGCGAGGCGGGGGAGGATATGCCGGAGATACTGTCCTGGCGGTGGGGGACTTAATTCGGGGCTGTCCAACTGTCGGCAACGCGGATGGCGCGGGATTCGGCTTGCAGCTTTATCAGGTGCGCGAGGAGCGAGCGGGTTGCGAGGGGGTGTAGTTCGGAGGGGACGTCGTTGTAGACGCGCTTCACCAGGGTAGGGAGGTCGGCGGGATGCTCGCGGGGTAGAGAGGCCAACACTTTCGCTTCGCGGCGGAGGCGGTGTCGGATGAGACCCTGGACTGCTGCGTGGGGGTCGGGCATCAGGGTGCCGTGGCCGGGAGCGAGGTAGTCCAGGGGCTCGTGGAGGAGGGACTCGAGGGAGCGGATGTAGGCGGCCATATCGCCGTCGGGAGGGTCGATGACTACCGTCGAGCCTTCGATGATGTGATCGCCCGTGAAGAGGATGCGTTCCTCTTCGAGGAGGAAGCAGAGGTGGTTGCTGGCGTGGCCGGGGGTATGGATGACGCGCAGGGTGGCGCCGGCGGCGAGTGTCAGGCGATCGTCGTGTTGCAGCTCGCGATCGGCAGCGAACGCGGTGTCCTGCCAGTGCGGATGGGCCGTCGTCCGGCCCAGGATGAGGGCGCCTGTGGCGGCCTTCAGCGGTGTGGTGCCGGGCGAGTGATCCGGGTGCGTGTGTGTGACCAGGATGTAACGGATGGGTCCGGGGGCGGCGTCGATGAGCAATCGCATGTGCCGATTATCAGTCGGGCCGGGATCGACGACGGCCCATTGGTCACCGGCGCCTACCAGGTAGCTGTTGGTACCGGGACCGGTCATCGCGCCTGGATTGCAGGCGGTGACGCGGAAGATGTGAGGCGATAGACGGAAGGCAACGCCGGGCTGTATGCCCGGGTCGCCAAGAACGTTGGCATTTGCGTCTGGCGTCTCGCTCATGCAGCGATGCTAGCCGGGAGTTTCATGTCGAGCCACTCGCGGTCTCGCGGTCGCCGATGAACCGGGCCGTCCTGTAAGGGGATGCTCGAAGTGAAGGCGTGTTTTTGATACATCTTCAAAGGTCGGTGCAATGCACGAGATGCACCGAGATCATTATGCGGATTGAACCGAGTCCAGCGGAAGACTGAAATCGTCCTCCCGGCAGGGGTGGTCCTCGGGCGATAGAGGCCCTGATGTGGCCGGCGCGGCGTCGAGCGCGTGTCAGCGGCCGGCCTCCGCGCGCGCGCTCTCGGCAACGGTTTCCGGGACGGCGATACTGAGCGGTGGATAATCCGTGTAGCCCGAGGCGCCGCCTCGATAGAAGGTATCCGTCTGGGGTGCGTTGAGCGCTGTTGCGGCCAGGAAGCGCGCGGGCAGGTCGGGGTTGGCGATGAAAAGCTTGCCGAAGGCGACGGCGTCCGCCGTCCCGGTATCGAGCGCTTCCTGGGCACTTTCGCGGGTGAAGCGCTCGTTGGCGATGTAGACGCCGCCGAACGCGGCCTTGAGCTGCGGGCCTATGCTGTCGGGGCCCATGTACTCGCGGGCGCAGATGAAAGCGATCCTGCGTCGGCCGAGCTCTCTGGCGACGTAGCCAAAGGTGGCCGCGCGGTTGGAGTCTCCCATGGAGTGCGAGTCGCCGCGAGGAGCCAGATGCACGCCGACGCGGCCTGGTCCCCAGACGGATATGGCAGCGTCTGCTGCTTCCAGCAACAGCCGCGCACGATTCTCAATGGGGCCGCCGTAGTCATCGTCGCGATGATTGCTGCTGTCCTGTAAAAACTGATCGAGGAGGTAACCGTTGGCGCCGTGCAGCTCGACGCCATCGAAGCCTGCGAGCTCAGCGTTCTGCGCGCCGCGCGCGAAGGCAGCCACGATTTCCTGAATCTCGCTGCGCTCGAGAGCGCGGGGTGTGACGAAAGGGGTAGCGGGGCGCAGCAGGCTTACGTTACCGCTTGGTGCGACGGCGCTCGGGGCGACGGGCAGCTTGCCGTCGAGAAATACGGGATGCGAGAGGCGCCCGACGTGCCAGAGCTGCAGGAACATCCGGCCGCCGGCGGCGTGGACTGCCTGCGTGACTCGCTTCCAGCCCGCCACCTGCTCGGCCGACCAGATGCCCGGAGTATCCGCATATCCGATGCCCATCGGGGTCACGACGGTCGCTTCCGAGAAGATGAGGCCCGCCGCGGCGCGCTGCGCGTAATACTCCGCCATCAAGGCATTCGGCGTGCGGCTTGCGCCCGCGCGGCTGCGGGTGAGGGGCGCCATGAGGATGCGGTTCGGCAGCAGCAGGTCGCCTACCTTGAGCGGGTCGAAGAGCGAGGGCATCGGCAGCTCCGGGTCGTGAAGGTTCGTAAATATTGAACTACGGAATTTCGGAACCGGCAATCCCTCTGAGGTATGATCTGCGCATGAGCCGGCCGCTCGCCCATCCCGAACCTGCCGCCGTCACCCTGGCGGGCCTTCTGTTCGCGCTCGCCGACCCCGTACGGCTGGCGATCGTGCGCGAGCTCCTCAAGAGCCCCGCCGGGCTCAATTGCACCGAGGCGAGCGCGCGGCTCGGGTTCTCGATGCCGAAGTCGACCTGCTCGCAGCACTACCGGATCCTGCGCGAGAGCGGGCTGATCGCGAGTGAGCGGCGCGGCACCGAGCTCGTGAGCCGGGTGCGATCGCAGCTTCTGGCGGAGAGATTCCCGGGACTGCTCGAGTCCGTATTCAAGGCCTACGAGCGGGAATGTCAGCCGGCATCGCGGCGCCGCGCTAGCCGAGCTTCAGCAGCTGGCTGATCAGCGCGTCGGCCTTGATCTCTTCGCCGCTCAAGGCCATGGCGAGCAGCTCGCCGCCGAGCTGCGGCAGAGTCAGCAATACGTCGGGGCGCGTGCGCGCGACGCGGCCCGCGTTGCGGGTATCAGCGACCGCGGCGACCGTGCGCACATTCGGATTCAACTCCTTGGCGGCGAGCACGACGAAGGCGTTGTAGGAGTCATCGTCGCTGAGCGCCAGCACGGCGCGCGCCTCGGCGATGTGGACGCTGCGCAGGGTCTCCGTATCGCTGCCGTCGCCGACGACGAAATCGTCGGGCTGATCTGCTTCCGGGTCCGGCTTCTCCGCCAGAACCACGGTCGTTTGCAGCCCGCGCGCGGCCAGGGCCCGGGCCGCGTCCTGCGCCAGGGGGCCGTCGCCCACGACGATGACATGAGAGGCGCGTTTCATCTTTCTCCTCCTGGGCTGCAGGAAGTTCTTCATCCGCTTGTCGATGAACGGGGCGACGATGGCCGGTAGCGACGTGGCGAATACCGCGAGGCCCAGCACTACGAGTGAGATCGTGAACAGGCGCGCGTCGCCGGTGCGCGGCGTGATGTCGCCGTAGCCGACGGTCGCCATGGTGATGACCGTGAAATAGACGGCATCGACGAAGTTGGTGATCTTGGGCTCGAAGCCGCCGCCGAGTACATAGGAACGGAGCACGCCGTAACCCAGCGTCGCGAGGACGCCTATCAAGGCAAAGAGCGTCGCGGTGGTGAGGCTCACCCGGTTGAAGCTCCTGCGCGAGGCGAGGAGGAGCGCCAACAGCACGGCGCTGAAGACCTCGAGCGGTCGCGAGGCGGTCGAGAGTGGCGAGAGCTCGAGGGCGACGGTGGCGAGCCCGAGCAGGAAGGCAATCACCCATGCCAGCCGCGACCGCCAGAGCAGTCCGACCCCGACGATGATGAGGAGGCCGCCGATGGCCTCCTGCGGCGCACCGCGGATCTCGGGAATACCGAGCCCGCCCGCCAGTGAGACGATGGAGTGGTGTCCCCCGGCCGCGAGCAGGCGCTGCAGGGATCCGGAGGTCAGGAGGATCTGCAGCAATCCGGTCGCGCCCACCAGAATTGCGAGCGGAACATGCGGAAACCAGGCGCTGGCGTTCAGGAATCGCGCAGCACGATTGCCCGCCGTCAGCACCGGCGGTGGAGACGCCGCAAGCAGGCGCGCTTTGAGGGTCATCGGCGCGAGTTCGGAGTCATCGGCGCGACGATCGCGAGGCGACGGCGATCGCCGCCGGTGTCACTCTCCCCAGTCACCGCAGGTCGCGAGCCGCTCGGCCATGTCGTGCCGGACTTCGACCAGCCGGCCGTTGGATTGGCAACGATATTCGTAAGTCGGCACTTTCTTGCTCCATTGCTTGCCGGCGGAACCGTCGCTGCGCCGGCGCGCGCGAAATATACCAGGAGCCCATGCCGGAAGGCGCATGACACAAAAATCATTGCTTCATGGAAATTCGTGTGTCAGATTGAAACTCATGAAAACCGCTTTTATCTGCGATGCCGTGCGCACACCCATCGGCCGCTACGGCGGAGCTCTCTCCGCGGTGCGGGCGGATGACCTGGCCGCCATTCCCATCCGTGCGCTGCTCTCGCGGCAGCCCAAGGTCGACTGGGGCGCGCTCGATGACGTCGTCTACGGATGCGCCAATCAGGCGGGCGAGGACAATCGCAACGTCGCGCGCATGGCACTGCTGCTCGCCGGCCTGCCGCAGGAAGTGCCGGGTGCGACCGTGAACCGGCTGTGCGGATCGGGTCTGGATGCAGTGGCGATCACCGCTCGGGCCATCGCGGCCGGCGAAGCCGACCTGATGATCGCGGGCGGCGTCGAGAGCATGAGCCGCGCGCCGTTCGTGGTGTCCAAAGCGCAGACGCCCTTCGCGCGCGACGTGGAGTTTCACGATACGACGATCGGCTGGCGCTTCGTCAACCCGATCCTCGAGGAGCAGTACGGCATCGACTCGATGCCGGAGACGGCGGAAAACGTCGCCGAGCAGTGTCGGATCAGCCGCGCAGATCAGGATGCCTTTGCGCTACGCAGCCAGCAGCGTGCCGCGGCGGCTCAGGCCAACGGCAACCTGGCGCAGGAAATAATTCCCGTCTCCATTCCCGTGCGGAAGGGCGACCCCATCGTCGTCGATCGCGATGAGCATCCGCGGGCCACCAGCCTGGAGGCGTTGGCCAAGCTAGGGACGCCATTTCGCCGCGGCGGGACTGTCACCGCAGGCAATGCCTCCGGCGTCAACGACGGCGCCTGTGCTTTGCTGCTGGCGAGCGAGGCGGCGGTTGCACGGTACGGGCTTACGCCGCGCGCACGTGTTGCGGGCGCTGCTGTCGCGGGCGTCCCCCCGAGCGTCATGGGACTCGGGCCCATTCCGGCGACCCGGCGGCTGCTCGAGAGATTGAGCCTGGCCATCACCGATTTCGATCTCATCGAGCTCAACGAGGCCTTCGCCGCCCAGGCGCTCGCGGTTCTGCGGCAGCTGGGAATCGCCGACGATGCGGCTCACGTCAACCCGCAGGGCGGCGCCATCGCGCTCGGCCATCCCCTCGGCATGAGCGGGGCGCGGCTGGCCACCACTGCGATGTATCAGCTCCAGCGCTCTGGCGGCCGCCGGGCGCTGTGCGCCATGTGTATCGGCGTCGGCCAGGGCATCGCGCTCGCGATGGAAAGGGTCTCGTAGGTGGCAGAACCGATACTTGCCGTTGGAGCATAAATGGTAGTATAAGAGGTGGTATGAGAGCGCATGCGATGACGCCGCAGCAATTGGCAGCCCTCACAGCGCTCGCGTCCGCGCCTGCACGCAAAGCCAAGACATCGGTGACTCTGTCGAGCAATCTGCTGAAGGTGATCGATCGCCTGGCAGGGTCGAACCAGCGATCGGCGTGGATCGAAATTGCAGTTCGCGCCTACGCAAAGCGGGAGCTCAGGCGCGAACGACGCGCTCGTGAGCTCGAGTTGCTGAACCGCCATGCCAGCGCGCTGAACGCGCAGGGCGACCAAAGCGCGGCATATCAGGCGCCCTGGGACGCAGAGTAGTCTCATGAGCAGGCCGTTGAGGCGCGGCGAGATTTACCGCGTTCGCCTGCCTCAGCACGGCGACCCCAAGAAGTCGCGCTGTTTCGTCATCGTCAGCCGCCAGGAGTTGGTCGATTCGAAGGCGAACCGCATACTCTGCGCTCCGGTGAATTCCGAGGGCTTCGGGCTCGCGACCGAAGTCCCGGTGAGCGACTTGGAGGGGCTCAAGCACGCGTCTGTAGTCAATTGCGACCAACTGACCCGCCTGGAGAAGTGCCTGCTGACCGATTTCATCGGCAAGCTTCCGGCCTCGAAACTATTGCTGCTCCGGACTGCTCTCAGGATCGCGCTCAGCGTCGAATGAGGGTGCCGGCATGGAGATCGAGTGTCGCGTTCATTGAATGATTCGAATGCCTCGGCGCCGGGCGCTCTCCCTGTCACCTTCGCGGATATCGAGGCGGCGGCGGCGCGCCTCGAGGGCATCGCGCATCGCACGCCGGTAATGACCTCGCGAACGGCGGACGGGAAGACGGACGGGAGCCTTTTCTTCAAGTGTGAGAATTCCCAGCGCGCCGGCGCGTTCAAGATTCGCGGCGCATACAACGCCGTTGCAACTCTGACCGCCGAACAGCGGCGCAACGGAGTGATTGCTTACTCGTCGGGCAATCACGCGCAGGCCGTGGCGCTGGCGGGGCGGCTGCAAGGCGTAGCGACGACGATCGTGATGCCGAAGGATGCGCCGGCAGCCAAGGTGAGCGCGACCCGCGAGTATGGCGGCGAGATCATCTTTTACGACCGGTACACGGAGAAGCGCGAGGAGATATGCGCCCGGCTCGCGGCGGATCGAGGCCTGACCATCGTCCCGCCTTACGATCATCCGCAAGTGATCGCCGGTGCGGGCACGGCGGCTGCAGAGCTCTTCGAGGCGGTCGGTGAGCTCGATGTCCTGCTCGTGGGCCTTGGAGGAGGAGGTTTGCTCGCGGGCTGCGCGCTGGCCGCCAGGGCGTTGAGTCCGCGTTGCCGCGTGTTCGGCGTGGAGCCGGAAACGGCCAACGATGGACAGCAATCCTTCCATGCGGGCAAAGTCATTCGCATCCCGACGCCTCGATCCATTGCCGATGGCGCATTGACGACCTACATCGGCGAATACAATTTTCCGATCATCCGCACCCTGGTCCACGACGTGGTCACCGTGAGCGATCAGATGTTGGTCGACACGATGAAATTTTTCGCCGAGCGCATGAAGACCGTCGTCGAGCCGACCGGCTGCCTGGGTGCTGCTGCGGCACTCTCGAAGCGCTTTCATCGGCCAGGCGATCGGGTCGGAGTGCTGATCACCGGCGGCAACATCGATCTGGCGCGGTACGCGGAGCTGTTGCGCTGAGCCCGGAGCGCGAGCTCAGGGTGTTGCGGTCATACGGTGGTGATGATAGCGTTACCATGCGTTCAAGCCATAGAAGCCTGCGGGCGTGGTCCGCAGAGTAACAACAGCAGCTCGAGGGGAACCGATGGGCCGACGTCGATTGCCGTGGATCGTGCCATGCGCCGCATGGATCGCGTGCGGTGCGATTGGCGGGGCCCTTGCGAATCCCGTGCTGCCCGGGAGTTGGGTGGGATCGTGGGCCTCATCGCAGCAGATTCCGGAGCCGCGGAATGCCTTGCCGCGGCAGGCGCTGCAGGATGCGACGCTGCGGCAGATCGTGCATCTGACGGCAGGGGGCAAAGAGCTGCGCGTGCGGGTGTCGAACGCCTTCGGTACGGCGCCGCTCACGATTATTTCCGTTCACGTCGCGCGTCCTGCCTCGAAGGCGACGGGCCGCATCGATGTGGCAACGGATGAAGCGCTGACGTTCGGCGGCAGCGCCTCGGTCACGATTCCGGCGGGTGCGGATTACTTCTCCGATCCGGTCGTCTTCGATGCACCGGCGCTCTCGGACCTCGCCATCACTCTCTATCTCGAAGTGCCGCCGGCGCGGCAGACGAGCCATCCCGGCTCGCGCGAGACCTCGTTTCTGGTTCATGGCAATCATGTCGCAGACGCAGGGCTGCGGGGCGCCACCACCGTCGCCCACTGGTTCATCATCTCCGGAGTCGATGTCCGGGAGAGCACGCCCGGGGCTGCGATCGTCGCGCTGGGCGATTCGCTCACGGACGGACATGCCGTTCCCGACAACAGCGACCTGCGTTGGACCGACGATCTTGCGCGCCGGCTCGCCGCCTCTCGCGCCACCCGCGGCCTGAGCGTGCTCAATGTCGGGACGGGAGGCAATCGCCTGCTTCTTGACGGACTGGGACCCAACGCGCTGGCGCGTTTCGATCGCGACGTACTGGCACAGACCGGTGTGCGCTATCTCTTCGTCCTCGAGGCCATCAACGACCTCGGCAGCGCGACGCGCCTGGCTCCGATCTCCGCAGCGCAGCACACGCTGCTCGTTCACCAGATCATCGGCGCCTATGAGCAGATCCTCCTCCGCGCGCACGCGCAGGGCATTACCGTCATCGGCGGAACGATAACTCCCGACGGCGGGTCTGATTACTATCATCCCTCCGCGGCCAGCGAAGCCGACAGGCAGGCGGTCAACGCCTGGATCAGACAGCCGGGGCATTTCGATGCCGTGGTGGACTTCGATCGGGTGGTGCGCGACCCGAAGCATCCCGGGCGGCTGCTGCCGGCCTACGACTGCGGCGACCATCTGCATCCCAACCCGGACGGATACCGGGCGATGGCGGCGGCCATTCCGCTCGCACTGTTCACCGGCCACGCGCGGATGCACCGATGAGGCCCGCAGCGGCAGCGTGGGCACCGGCAAAGCCCGCAGCGGCGGCGTGCGCGCCGATGCTGGCCGGTGCTCTCGCCGCTGTTCTTACGTTTGCGGCTCCCCGAGCGCCGGCCGCCACGCAGGCCGGCAGACAGGCGCTGCCTCCGCCCGTCACGTTCACGGCGGAGCAGGATCACGGCAACATGATGGAACAGCTCGGGATCCAGGCGCTGCGGCCCGGCGCGAGCGGCGATGAGAACGATCCGGATCACGCCAACTACGACGAGCTGCTGGCCAATCCATATCCGGCGCTGCCGGATCCCTTGCGGCTCGATGACGGCGGGAAGGTGACCAGCGCGAGTGCGTGGTGGCGGCAGCGCCGTCCACAGATCGTCGCCGCGCTGGAGGATGAAGTCTACGGGCACATACCCGAAGGCGTGCCCAAGGTGACATGGCAGGTGACAGCCATGGGTAAGGAGAGCCTCCAGGGACACCCCATCGCCTACAAACGTCTCCTCGGCCACGTCGACAACAGCGCCTATCCCGCAATCAGCGTCGACATTCCGGTGACGCTCGTCCTGCCGGTTGCGGCGAAGGGGAGGGTGCCCGTCCTCATCATGTTCTGGTTCGGCCCGACTCCGGTGCCGCCCACGGAGCCGAACGACCGGGAGCTCGGGGAAATCAACGGCGCGCTGCGCTCGGCTCTCGAGCGCGACGATCCATCGCTGCGTGCCGCATTCCGTGGCGCGCCCGGCGCCGCTCTGATTTCCCGCTCGCAGTTCTCGGCGCTGCGGCGCAATGCCGACGGCGATCCGCCTTCGATCGTGGAGCTGATTGCCGCCGGGTGGGGGTTCGCCGTGCTGGACCCGACGATCGTGCAGGCGGATAACGGCGCGGGGCTGACTCGGGGCATCATAGGCCTTACCAACAAAGGACAGCCCCGTGCACCGGATCAATGGGGCGCGCTGCGCGCGTGGGGATGGGCCGCGAGCCGCACGCTCGATTACCTCGAGACCGATCCGGCCGTCGACAGCCGCCATGTCGGGATCGAGGGCGTGTCTCGTTACGGCAAAGCGGCGCTCGTGACGATGGCGTTCGATACCCGTTTCGCGATGGGGCTCATTGGGTCCTCGGGGCGTGGCGGGGCTGCGCTCCTGCGGCGCAACTTCGGCGAGACGCTCGAAAACCTGACGGGCAGCGGTGAATACCATTGGATGGCCGGCAACTTCCTGAGGTATGGCGCCGCGAAAGCCGCGTCCGGTCCGCGCAATCCCGGCGACCTGGGCGTCGATTCCCACGAGCTGATTGCGCTCTGTGCGCCCCGGCTGGTCTTCATCAGCTACGGGTTGCCCGAGATGGGAGACGCAAAATGGGTCGACCAGCGCGGCGCCTTCATGGCGACGGTCGCCGCGAGCCCCGTGTACCGGCTGCTCGGGGCGCAGGGGTTGGACGTTGCCGGCAGCTATCTCAGCGCGCAGATGCCGCCGGTCAACCAGGGGCTGCTGCAGGGGCAGCTCGCCTGGCGGCAGGACGATGGAGGCCATACCGACGCGCCCAACATGAAGTATTTCATCGCCTGGGCGGACCGATTCATTCACTATCGCGGGCCGCGGGAGTCAGCAGCAGAATGAGCAACAGAATCGGAAGAGCCTCCGTTCGGGGCACGCCGCGCCCGAAGATGTTCCGTGCCATCGTGTGCGCCGCGCTGGCTGCTTGCGCGCTGGCAGTGTTGAGGAGCGCTTCGGCGGCTGACGCACAACGGCTCGTTTTCAAACCTTTCAATGCCGACGGCATCTATGCCCTCGGCGAGAAAGTTGGATGGACCGTCACCCCGGCGTGGGGCACGGTACCGCCCAAGGGGCGTTTCTGCTATACGATCAAGAGCAACGATCTCGACGTCGTCAAGACCGGCACCTTCGACCTCGGCTCCGGCACGGCGACCATCGAGACCACGTTCGATCAACCGGCGATGTTGTATGTGACGGTCGACTACCAGGCCGGGTTCGCGCCGTCGCTCTCTCCCGCGGAATACGCCGAGGTGAACCGTGATCTGCAGGCGCTGCTCGAGAAGACCGATCCGGCGCTGAAGTCGCTGCTCGCCCGGTACCCCGGCTATCAGCTGCTGCACCCGGAATTCTCCTTCAGCGCTTTCGCGGAGAATCGGGTGGCGACGCTCGGGGCGGCAGTGGCGCCGACGCTCCTGAAGCCCTCAGTTGCGGCGCCGGCCGACTTCGATTCATTCTGGGCGGCGCAGTTGGCGCGGCTGCGCCGGGTTCCAATCGACCCGGTGCTCACGCCGATGCCGACGACCCAGCCGGGCGTGAAGCTCTTCCGGGTGCGGCTCGACAGCGTCGACTCACATGTGCAGGGCTACCTGGCCGTGCCCGACCGCCGCGGTGAATTCCCCGCGCTCATCATCTATCAGTGGGCGGGTGTCTATGCGTTGCAGCCGGAGTGGGCCACCAACCGCGCGGCGGAAGGCTGGTTGACCCTGGATGTCGATTCGCACGACCTGCCGCCCGCTCAGGGGACCGGAGTGTCGAAGGAATATCAGGCGATCGGCGACCGCAGCCGCGAGACTTCCTATTTCCTCGACATGTATCTGCGCGATACGCGCGCGCTCGAGTACATCCGCAGCTCATCCCGCTGGGACGGGAAGACGGTGGTTCTGACGGGGACCAGCATGGGCGGGCAGCAGAGCCTGGTCACCGCAGGTCTGAATCCCGGCAAGGTGACCGCGGTGCTCGTCAACGAGCCTTCCGGTGCCGACTCGAACGGCGACCTTCACGGTCACTGGGCCGGTTACCCCAGCTGGGACTCGAGCGATCCGCAGGTCATGAAGACGGCGCTCTATTTCGACACCGTCAACTTCGCGCCGCACATCACCGCGCGCACCCTGATGGCCATGGGCTTCATCGACACGACGGCACCGCCCGTCGGCATCTGGACGGAGCTCGATGAGATTCCCGCGCCCAAGGAAGCGGTGCCGATGATCGAGTCGGAGCACAACAACCTCACCCCGCAGAAGCAGGATGCCTGGCTGAAGCGCTCGGAGGAGGTGCTGGCCACGATCGTCCATGGGGGCAGCTTCATCCCGAATCCGGAATTGACGCAGCGATGAGTCGCAGGGAGCGCAGCGCGCGGGCCGTGCTCAAATGCGGGAGTGCGCCCTGAGGACCGCCGGTGGGTTCCGAGCTTCATCCGCGGCCACCTGCAGGAGACGCCAAATCTCGCGCTCGGGCACGGGTCTGCCGAAGAGGTATCCCTGCATGCCGTTACAGCCGAGCTCGTAGAGGAGGTCGCGCTGCACTTCGGTCTCGACGCCTTCGGCAACAGCGAGCTTATCGAGGCTGTCCGTCATCCGCAGGATCGTGCGCACCAACTGTAGCGCCACCGCGTTGTCCGGCAAGCCGACGATGAACGAGCGGTCGATCTTCACCACATCGAAGGGCAGGCGCTGCAGCTGGCTGAGCGAGGAGTAGCCGGTGCCGAAATCATCGAGGGCCAGCCGCACGCCCAGATCGTGAAGTCTCCCCAGGGTGGCAGCGACCTGCGGCCCGTTGGCGATCGCGCTCTCGGTCATTTCCAGCTGTACCTGCCGGGGCCTTATCCGCCGCTCCTGGAGCTGCAACTCGAGCCGCGCGGGGAAGCCGCTCGCCTGCAGCTGCTTCGGCGACACGTTGATCGATACATGGCCCGGCGCGATGCCGGCGTCTCGCCAACGCGCGAAATCCGCGCATGCCTGTGTCAGAACCCAGTCGCCGATGGCCAGGATGAGTCCGCTCTGCTCGGCCACCGGGATGAACTCCGCCGGAGCGACTTCGACGCCGGAGGCCCTCGTCCACCGCACCAGCGCTTCCAGGCCCGCAAGCTTGCCGGCGCTCGTGATCGGCTGGTAGTGCAGCCGCAGCTCGTTGCGGGCGATGGCGCCTTGCAGGGCAACCTCGAGGGAGATGCGCTCGTCCATGCGGCGGTGCATTTCCGCAGAGAAGAATGCCATGCCGTTGCGGCCGCGGTCCTTGGCCTGATACATCGCGATGTCGGCGTTGCGCAGGAGGAGGTCTACGGTGTTGCCGTCGCCGGGAATCAGCGCAATGCCGATGCTCGCCGAGACGCGGCGCTCGGCCCCGGCGACCACGATGGGTGCCTGTACCGCCTGCAGCACTCGGGTCGCGACCGCCGCTGCCTCTCTGGGCCCGGCGCCGTCCGCCAGCAGGACCGCGAATTCATCGCCGCCCAGCCGCGCTACCGCGTCACCGTGCTGCACGCAGCCGCGGAGCCTCTCCGCGACTTCCTTCAGCAGCGTGTCGCCGGCCTCGTGGCCGGCACTGTCATTGACCTTCTTGAACTCGTCCAGGTCGATATAGAGCAGGGCGGAGCTGTCGCCGGGTGCGAGACGCTCACGCAACTGCTGCCGGAAGAAATCCCGATTGCCGAGCCCGGTCAGGCCATCGGCGTGTGCCCGACGCTGCAGCTCGCGGTGCTGCTCGCGCAGGCTGTTAGCCATGCGGTTGAAATCATCGCCGAGATCTGACAGCTCGTCGTCGGTCCGAATGCGGACTTCGACGTCGAAGTCGCTCGCACCGAGCCGGTGGGTTGCCGCCGTAAGCGTCTCGAGGGGCCCGAGGTAGCGTCGTAGCTGAGCGATGGCGAGCCACACGGCGAAGGCCATGGTGCCGAGCAGCATCATCGGCAGGGTGAGGCGCAACCCCGCAAGGCCCGCAATCGAGTCGGTAGTCGGCTCGCAGATCAGGACACGGATCGGCGGAGCGGCAAAATTGCTCTGCAGAAACAGGTTCCAGGCGCTTCCACGCCAGCGTCCGTCGCGGCTGCGCCAGAGTGTTGCCGGGGCGCCGCCGGTGGCCGCACCCGCCATCTGCGCGAACACTCGCGCAGGTGCCGGATCACTGTCGCTGCGGATCACTCGGGAAGTGATCGTATCGTCGGCGAGCGCAATGCCGCTGCCGGGGCCGCTAGGCGAAGCCTGATCGAGCATGCGCCGCGTGTCGAGGGTCCCGAACACGAGTCGCGCAGAGGAGTGTTGCAGCCGTACCAGCGTGAGATCCCAACGTCCGTCAGCCGTACGGCTCCAGACCAGGATGGTCCGCCCGGCCGTGAGTGGGGCCCGCAGGCTCGACGGGATCGTCGCCACTGCGCGCAGCCATTGCGCGCGCGAGCCGACGGCCACGAAGGAAACGGCGGTGAAGGAGGGCGCTGGCGGCGCAGCGGAGGCGCTTGATCCCGGCCTGACCGGGTCGAGAAGGCTCAGCTCCGTGCTCGCCTGCTGCAGTTGCGACAGGAATGTGAGCGCGGTCTCCCTGGCCTCGTCGTGCAGAGCGCGGGCCCGCGCGGCATCGGCGCCGTGGATCAGCTGCTCGTAGCCCAGGAAACTCGTGAGCAGCACGGGCACCACGGACGCGAGTACGAACACCATCAGCAGCCTGCGCGCCAGGCGGCCGCGGAGGTAGGTGTCGCCGATCCGCAGAGGCATGATCAATAGTCCGAGGCCAGCCCGACGAAGCCGCCGTTGTTGGCACGGATGACATCGTCCTGGCTGACAGGTGCGATGACCGGCGGCAGGGTCGCACCGTTCCGGCCGTCGCTGTAGAGATCGTAGTCGCTGTTGATGGGAACGAGATTGCGGTCCTTGCGCATCTGTGCCTTGCCCTTCAGGCCGGTGAAGTCGAGATACTGGTACCCGTGGCCCCAGGGATCGAGCAGGCTTCCCTCACCGATTTGCGCCAGGGAAGCCGGCAGCGCGCCGTTGGTCGTCTGGTAGAGGCTGATCCGACCTTCGATGGCGGCGAGATCCCTTTCCGCCTGGCTCACCTTGGCCTGCTGCATGTACGAGGAGTAGGAGGAGAGCGCGAGAGTGAGCAGGGTGGCGGCCACGACCAGCGCCAGAAGCAGCTCGATCAGAGTGAAGCCACGCGAGTCGCCGCCATGCGCTCCGCGGAAATATCCGGGATCGCTCATCTGCACGGACGATTTTCTGGCACGCAACGCAATCCCCCTCAGGCCGCCCGATTAGGTGAAATCGAACGCAAATCGGCGCCGAATCGGGCATTCACCTTAGCGGCGCGCGCAGGCTCTTCTTGAGGCGAGGCGGGCGGGCTGGTCCGGGGGCGAGACCCGCTGCGCAAGTCCGATACGCTATGATCCGCCGGGCTCGCTGGGGCATACGCTTTGCAGAGGGGGGCTGTGGCGGGACACATCGATTCGGTGACGTGGGTCCGCGACAGCGGAGCGGGTCCTTGAGCCTCTGGCCACTGCTCGGCATCGTCGTCCTGGTGATCGGCTTTGCCGCCGGGACCAATCCCCTGATCGCCATCGTCGCGGCGGCCCTGGCGACGGGAGTTGCGGCCGGCCTCTCTCCGCTGCACATCATCGCGGCCCTCGGCAAGGCCTTCAACGACAGCCGCTACGTTTCAATCATCTGGCTGATCCTGCCGGTCATAGGACTTCTCGAGCGCGAAGGCCTGCAGGAGCGCGCACGACTCCTGATCGTCCGCGTCCGCGCCGCAACCGTCGGGCGCCTGCTGATCGGGTATCTCGTGCTGCGGCAGGTCACGGTGGCGCTGGGACTCACTTCACTCTGTGGGCAGGCGCAGACCGTCCGTCCGCTGATCGCGCCCATGGCGGAAGCGGCCGCGGAAGTCAGGCTGGGGCCGATCTCCGCCCCGGTGCGCCATCTCATCCGCGCCTATGCGGCCTCGGCGGACAACGTCGGAGCATTCTTCGGCGAGGACATTTTCATCGCGGTCAGCTCCATTCTCCTCATCAAGGGATTCCTGCAGCAGAGCGGCTTCGACATCGCACCGCTTCGCCTGTCGGTTTGGGCGATCCCGACTGCACTGATGGCGTTCGCCATCCATGGCTTTCGCCTCTGGCGGCTGGATGCGCGGCTGAAGCGCCTCGCGCTGGAGAAGCAGCCCTGATCGGGTTGGACCAGGTTTACTGGCTCGCGGGCGCCATGTTCGCCTGCATCGCGGCGCGCAGTGTCGGCGATCGCGCCAACCGCAGACGCTTCGGCAATGCGGCCTTCTGGGGGCTGCTCGCCGTGAGCTTTCTCTTCGGCTCGGAGTTGGGAGACCTGGTCAACGGGATACTGGTGCTGGCGCTGACGGTACTCGGTGCGGGGGCCATGGGGCTCGGAGCGCCCAAGACCACTTCGGTCGCGCAGCGCGAGGCAAGCGCCAGGACGACAGGCAATGCCATCTTCACGCCTGCGCTGCTCATACCCGCCGTCGCGATCGCGGGCACACTGACGCTCGGCAGGCTCAGGATCCACGGTGTGCCGGTCGCTGACCCGAAACAGGTGACGCTGATCTCGCTGGCTCTCGGCATCATCATCGCGCTGATCGTCGCCTTGCTGCGATTCAGGCCGCCGGCGCTGGCGACCGTGGAGGAGGGCCGGCGGCTCTCCGATGCTATCGGCTGGGCGATCATCCTGCCGCAGCTGCTGGCCTCGCTCGGCGCGGTGTTCGCAATATCCGGCGTCGGAGCGGCGGTGGGGCATATCGCGACTACGTGGCTGCCGCTCGGCCATCCCCTGGCGGCCGTGGTCGCGTACTGCATCGGGATGGCGCTCTTCACCATCGTGATGGGCAATGCGTTCGCCGCGTTCCCGGTCATGACCGCGGCCATCGGCGTGCCGCTCATCGTGCACCGGTTCGGCGGCGACCCGGCCATCATGGGCGCTGTCGGCATGCTCGCCGGATACTGCGGTACGCTCGCCACACCGATGGCCGCCAATTACAACATCGTGCCGGCGGCGCTGCTGGAGCTCCCCGACCGCAACGGTGTGATCCGGGTGCAGATCCCGACGGCGATCCCGCTGCTCCTCTGCAACATCGTCCTGATGTACCTGTTGGTCTTCCGCTTCTGAGGGAGGTGGCCAGTGCCGCAGACTTTGACCGCGGAAATTGCCGCGCGCTTCGCCGCCATCGCGCTGGGTCATGTGATACGCGAGTATCCGAACAAGCTCGATCACGTGCTGACGGGTCCTCAGGACCTCAGGAGTCCACGCGCGCTGCATCCCATCTTCTTCGGCAGCTTCGACTGGCACTCCTGTGTCCACGGCCACTGGCTTCTCGCACGGCTCTACCGCCGGTTCCCGCAATTTCCCGAGGCGGGGGCGATCCGCGCGCTGCTCGATGCGCAATTCACGAGCGACAAAGTCGCCGGCGAGCTGCGCTATCTCGAGCAGCCGACGACGCGCGGCTTCGAGCGCCCCTATGGCTGGGTGTGGGCGCTCGCGCTCCAGGCCGAGTTGCTGCGCCACGAGAGCGCGGAGGGGCGGCGCTGGGCGGCGACCCTGGCGCCGCTCGCAAAGGAATTCGTGCGCCGCTTCGAGACGTTCCTGCCGCTCGCCACCTATCCGGTGCGTGCGGGCACGCATTACAACACGGCGTTCGCGTTGCTTCTCGCGCGCGATTACGCGGTTGCGGCACGCAGCTCCGGCTTCGCCGGCCTCTGCGGCGAGGCGGCGCTGCGCTGGTACCGGGCCGACCGCGGCTGCCCCGCATGGGAGCCGTCGCAGGATGATTTCCTGTCGCCGGCGCTGATGGAGGCAGCGCTCATGAGCGATGTCATGCCGAAGGAGGACTTCGCTGCCTGGCTCGCGGGATTTCTGCCCCACGCGGCACGCGGAGAGCCGGCGACACTCTTCAAGCCGGCGACGGTCAGCGATCGCACCGATGGCAGGATCGCACATCTCGATGGCTTGAATCTGTCCCGCGCCTGGTGCTGGCGCCGGATCGTCTCGGACCTGCCGGGATCCGATCCCCTGCGGGCGCGGGTGGCAGCAGCGATCGACTCACACCTGGCGAGCGCCCTCGGCCATGTCGCGGGCGATTACATGGGCGAGCATTGGCTGGCTACCTTCGCGCTGCTCGCGCTGGATCCGGGATAAGGCGCCGCAAGGAGCCAGGCCGAGCCACAGGAGCTGCGCCGGGCCACAGGAGCGGTGCCCGGGTGAACCCCGGCGCCTGCGCCGGGGACGCACCGACATATGAAGCTCGCGTTGGTCGTTCCCGGTGGTGTCGATCGGAGTGGTGAATATCGCGTCATACCGGCGCTCCTTGCGCTGATCGAGCGTCTGTCGGTACACCACGAAGTCCACGTGTTCGCGCTGCATCAGGAGCCGGCGCCGGGCGCCTGGGACCTGCTCGGTGCACGGGTGCACAACATCGGGCGGGGCGCGACGCGCGTGCGCGCCATCCGGGCGATCCTCGCGGAAAATCGCTCCGCGCCGTTCGGTCTCGTGCAGGCCTTCTTTTCCGGCGCCTGCGGTCTCATCGCCGTCACGGCTGCCCGCGTGCTCGGGATTCCGAGCGTGGTGCACGTGGCAGGCGGCGAGCCGGTGCGTCTCCCGGACATCCGCTTCGGCGGACGACTGAGGTGGCGGGGCAGGCTGCAGGAGCGCGTGGTTCGCGCGGCCGCGACCGCACTGACCGCGGCGAGCGCGCCGCAGCTGGAGCTCCTCGCGCGGCTCGGAGCCGCCGCGCGCCGAGTGCCGCTCGGCGTGGATTGTGTACAGGCCTGGCCCGCGCGGGCGCCCGTGGCGCGTCGGGAAGGTGAGCCGGCGCGCCTGCTGCACGTGGCGAGTCTCAATCCGGTGAAGGACCAGCCGACGCTGCTGAGGGCGCTCGCGCAACTCGCCCAGGGGCCGCAGCCTTTCCACATGGATGTCGTCGGCGAGGACACGCTCGGCGGGGCGATCCAGCGGCTTGCGCGCGAGCTCGGTCTCACCGACAGGGTCCGATTCCATGGTCTCATGACGCAGCGTCAGATTGTGCCGCTGATGCAGACCGCGCACGTGCTGGTCGTATCTTCGCGCCACGAGGCGGGTCCGGTTGCAGTCCTGGAGGCCGCCGCGCTCGGGGTGCCGACGGTAGGAACGGCCGTCGGACATGTCGCGGAGTGGGCGCCTGAGGCCGCGCTCGCCGTGCCGGTCGGCTGCTGGCAATCACTCGCGGCCGCTCTGAGACAGGTGCTGAGCGACGAGGCACTGCGTCTGCGCCTCGCGCGTGCGGCCTGGACCCGCGCCGTGTGGGAGGATGCCGATTACACGGCCGGTTGCTTCGAGGCGATCTACAGGGAGCTGGTGCCGGAACCCGGACGAGCACTGCACCTGACGTCCGCCCGGCGCTGAACCCGGCGGCGGTTTCAGGGAACTCAATTCGGCGATGCCATGTCATCCCGAATCGTCGCTGCGCCCGCCAGGCGCGCTGCTGCGCAAGCCGCGCCTGAAGGTACTGCTTTACAATCCGTGCGCCGTTTTCTTCACCATGCCTCTCGCCCTGCTGGCGATAGGCTCGCAGCTCGATCCGAGCCGCTACGAAGTCGTAATCGTCGACGGCCGTCTCGAGGCGGACCCGGAGCAAGCCGTACTCGCGCAGCTCGAGGGCGCCTTGTGTCTGGGCGTGACCGTTCTGACAGGCGCGCCGATACTCGATGCGCTGCGGATATCGCGCGCCGCGAAGCGGGCGCGCCCGGACCTGCCGGTGGTCTGGGGGGGCTGGCACCCGTCGATGTTTGGCCGCGAATGCCTGGCGGAGCCTGCCGTCGATGTGACGGTGCAGGGGCAGGGCGAAGAGACATTCGAGGAGATCGTCCAACGGCTCGCCGAGGGCCGCGACCTGAAGGACTGTGCCGGTTGCACGGTCAAGCTTGCGGACGGCTCGATCCAGGAGAATCCACGCCGGCCGCTGGCGCCGATCGATCGCTTCCGCGCGCACGACTACGATCTGATTCCCGTCAGCCGTTATTTCGAGTTGAAGGGTAAGCGGCAGCTGGATTACATCTCTTCGCAGGGCTGCAACTTCCGCTGCGCGTTCTGTTCGGATCCCTTCGTGTATGGCCGCCGCTGGGTCGGCCTCGAGCCGACCCGCATGGCTCTGCGGCTGAAGGAGCTGTGGGACCGGTATCACTTCGATGACGTCAATTTTCAGGACGAGACCTTCTTCACGAAACGCGAGCGCGTGCGGGCTCTCGCGGAGCAGATGATCGCGAGCGGGTTGCGGGTGACCTGGGCGGCGACCATGCGCGCGGATCAGGGCGTGCGGCTGCCGGAAGACATCTGGGCACTCTGCAAGCAGTCAGGGTGCCGGCGCCTGCTCGTCGGGGTGGAGTCCGGCTCCAACGAGATGCTCAAGCGCATCCGCAAGGACATCACCATCGAGCAGGTGTTCCACACCGCGGGAAAGATGCTGCAACACGACATCGCCGGACACTTCCCCTTCATCGTCGGCTTTCCGGAAGAGAGCGCGGCGAGCATCCAGGCGAGCCTGGATGTTGCGAAGAAGCTGCGCTCGATGAGCCCGCAGTTTCTGACGCCGATCTTCTACTTCAAGCCCTATCCCGGCAGTGAGCTGGTCATCGAGGCCGTCCAGCGGGGATATCGCCTCCCGGAGACTCTGGAGGCCTGGGCGGTATTCGACTATGTGGCCGGCGAACCGGGTCCATGGGTTTCCACCGAGAAATTCCGCCTGATAGAGCGCTTCAAATTCTTTCACGAGCTCGCGTGGATGCCGGCCAACGGTGTCAAGCGGGTGCTGCAGCGACTCGCGCGCTACCGCTGCAGCAGGGACGCCTACCGCTGGCCGCTCGAGATGCTCTTCAGCCGCGCGCTGGTGCCGACGAGGAAGCTCTCCTGATGGATGCGTGCAATCCGCAGACGTCGCTGGCGCGGCTGCCGCTCGTGACGCTATTCCTCAGCGAGCGTTGCAATTCCCGCTGTGTGAGCTGTGACTATTGGAGGCACGGGCGGGCCGACCTCGACTTCGACGCCGTCAACCGCCTCCTGCCGAGCCTCGAGCGGCTGGGAACCGAAGTGGTGCTGATCTCGGGCGGTGAACCCCTGCTCAATCCGGAGTGGGCGCAGATTGCCGCCCTTCTCGGGCAGCAGGGCCTGAAGGTGTGGCTGTTGACATCGGGCCTCTCGCTCGCCAAGCATGCCGCGCGGGCATCGAGGCTTTTCGATGCCATCACGGTGTCCCTCGACGGAACGGACAGCAGTACCTACGCCGCGATCCGCGGAGTCGACGCGTTCGATGCTGTGTGCCGGGGCATCCGTGCGGCGGTCGGTGCAAACGCAGTCGTTACGCTGCGCGTCACCGTGCAGCGTGGCAACTTCCGCCAGCTGTGCGGCTTCGTCGAGCTCGGCCGTACGTTGGGTGTGGCACAAGTCTCGTTCCTCGCGGTCGATGTCGCCAACGCGCACGCATTCAAGCGGCACGATGACTTTGCCGCCGATCTGGCGTTGGGTGACGGGGATCTGCCGGATCTGGAAGGGGTCCTCCTGGCGCTCGAGCGCGAGCACGCGGAGGATTTCCGCACGGGATTCATCGCGGAGAGTCCCGGGAAGCTGCGCCGGCAGTTGCTGGGGTATTTCACGGCGGTCCGCGGGCTCGGGCCCTTTCCGCCGGTGCGCTGCAATGCGCCGGAGTTCTCCGCGGTCATCGATGCCCGGCGGCACGTGAGTCCCTGCTTTTTCATCGGCGGGCCGCCGCAAGCCGTGGTGACGGACGATCTGGACGCGACGCTCAACGGAGAGGACATGGTCGCCTTGCGCGCCTCCGTTCGACACGGGGAGCGCCCCGAATGCTCGCGATGTATCTGCTCGATATGGCGCGATACCGGTCAACGGGCCGCCGAACGCGGATTATTGCCGATGCGCAGGGGCGGGCAGCCATGATCGAGGATGTCGGGGCAGAGCGCACCCCGAGCGCGGCGGCATCCCCCCGCTTTCCCGGGGCTACTCGCGCGCTCATCAAGCTTCTGCATTTCGTCCACCGCTTGCGTGGCTTCGATCGTTACGACGAATTCATCGTCGAGCGCGTACTCGGTACGCCGATACTCGTCACGCCGAGTGTCTTCAACCCGAAGCGGATGCGGACGGGGGAATTCTTTGCCTCCCAGCTGGACTCGAGCCGGATCAGGCCGGATGCGGAAGTGCTGGACATGGGTACCGGCTCGGGCGTGTGTGCCGTGTTCGCGGCGAGGCACGCCCGCCGGGTCGTCGCGGTCGACATCAACGCGTCCGCCGTGCGTTGCGCGCGGATCAATACGCTTCTCAACCGTGTCGATGACAGGATCGACGTGCGCCATGGCGACCTCTTCGATCCGATCGCCGGGCAGCGTTTCGACCTCGTCTTGTTCAACCCGCCATTCCTCACCGGCGAGGCGCGCAACGACCGGGATCGCGCCTGGCGGGCGAATGGTCTCGGAGAACGTTTCGCCGAGGGGCTGGCCATGCATCTGAAGCCGGGCGGCGCGGCGCTGCTGCTGTTGTCGACCTTCGGCGATGCGCAGGTCTTTCTCGAGCCGCTCCGCCGGGGCGGCCATGGCATAGCGCCGCTGGCAGAGCAGCGGCAGTTCGGCGAGCGCCTGACGCTGTACAGGGTCGTCGGCGGCAACACGACAGGAGCAAGTTGATGGCCGGCGATCCGGGTACGGTGCTGCTCGTCAATCCGACGATCACCAAACAGCGCAATGCGCGCTGGCCGCTCGCCGTGCTGAGTCTCGCCGCGGCGCTCGACGGCCGATATCCATGGCGCATCCTCGACGGCAACGTGGACCGCGATTACATTGCGACTGCGCTGCGAATCATGGCGGAGACACCGATACGCGCCGTCGGCCTCACCGTGATGGGCGGGCCTCAGCTGCGCTCGGCGATTGCCGCTTCCAAAGCCATCCGGGAGCGGTTCCCGGCCGTGCCGATCGTCTGGGGCGGGGCATTCCCCACCAACTGTCCGCAGGCGGCATTGAACTCCCCCTACGTCGACTTCGTCGTGCGCGGACAGGGTGAGCAGACGTTCACTCGTCTGCTCGAGCTTCTCGGCGCAGATGCCGGCTCGCTCGCCGCCGTGCCCGGCCTCAGCTGGCGCCGCGAGGGAGTGATCGTGCACAACGAGCGGCGCCCGTTCACGGCGGCGAGTCTCGCCTCGAGGCTCCCTTACGAGCTGCTCGGCGATCCGGCAAAGTATCTGCCGGCGAGTTACCTCGGCCGCCGCACCGCAGGCTACCAGGCGGCCCTCGGCTGCCGTTACCGCTGCACCTTCTGCGGCGTCGCGGGGATGTTTCGCGGCAAGACGGCGCTGCCGACGCCGGCGCGGCTCGAAGAGGACATGCGCTTCCTGACCGGGCAGCTCGGCGTCGATGGCATCCAGTTCTACGATCACAACTTCTTCGATCGGGAAGTGGACATGCAGCCGCTGCTCGAGATTCTCGCCAGGCACGAGCTGTCCTGGTGGTCCTTTGCGCGTTCGGACGCATTGTTGAATCTGTCCGAGCGCTCATGGGCGATGCTCAGGAAGAGCCGGCTGCGCATGGCGTACATCGGCGCCGAGTCGCCAAGTGCGTGGCTGCTGCACGACATCCGCAAGGGAACCCGCCCCGATCAGACCCTCGCCGCGATCGAGGCCTGCCGCGGGCACGGTGTCATCGCGGAGCTGTCGTTCATGGTGGCGCCGCCGCGCGATCCGGAGGGTGAGACCGAGAAGACCTTCGACTTCATCCGGCTGATCAAGCGCCGCTATCCCGAAACGGAAGTCATGATCTACGTCTACACACCGGTGCCGCCGGCGCCCGACCGGGCGGAGCCGGCGGTCACCCGTTCCATGTCGGAGCTGCGCGACTGTGCCGGTGAGCCGGTGGTGTTTCCGAGCAGCGCCGAGGAGTGGACCGAGCCGCTCTGGCATGGTTACTGGTGTCACTCGCAGGCGCCCTGGCTATCGGAGCGGCTGCGCACCCGCATTCGCGATTTCACCACCGTGCTCGGCTGCCGCTTTCCCACGGTGATGGACGTGCATGCCTCGCAATGGGGCAAGCTCGCGCTGCGGGGGCTTGCCTCGTGGCGGTTTCGCTACGGCAGATACGGACGGCCCTGGGAGCTCGATCTGTGGAAGCGGATGATCAGTCTGCGGGATCCGCGCGTGCTGAGCCTCTGACGGCACGGCGCCACCGCAGCAACCGGCCGAGCACAGGTCGCGGCGCCGATGCCAGTGCAATCGTAACCAGCGCGTTGGGCCAACACTGCGGATAGCGCCAGACGTAGCGTCTGGTCGCAGCGAGAGTAGCCAACGCATCGCGACGGTAACCCGCTGCTGCACGGCTCTTTGCGAGGCGAACGACGACATCCGCGCGCCGCCGCAGCAGAAGGGAGCGAAGATGCTCGACATCCCCGCTGCAAAGCTGCCGGTCGATCACGTAGCGGGCGGCTTGAAAGGCCTCGATCGGTTTTCCGGAGAAATGCTGGCCGTGGCGGCGTACCAGCGTGAGCGGCTCGTCGATGGCGTCGATCTCGCTGCGCCGCGCCAGCCGCAGCCACAGCTCGTAGTCTTCGGTGCGGATCAGCCGCTCGTCGAAGCCGCCGGCCTGCTGCAGCAGCCGCCGGGAAGCGACCACGCTCGGCAGCGCGATGGCCGTCTGACCTTTGATCAGCTGATCCAATATCCAACCGCCGGGGGTGGGCCAGCCGCCGGTGCGCCGGGTCCATGCGGTCGGCGCACCCGATTCGTCGATCAGATGGAACCTGGTGTAGCTCCACGCCCGCTGCGGGTTGCGCTGCAGGGAAGCCATCTGCGTCTCGAGCTTTCCGGGCAGCCATAGATCATCTGAGTCGTGAAACGCGACATACTCACCCCGCGACTCGTGCAACGCGGCGTTGCGGACCACCCCCGGCCGGCCGCAATGGGCCCGCCAGAGCACCCGTACGCGTCCCGGGCTCTCGAGCGACTTCAGGAACTGCTTCGTCGGCTCGTCCGAGCCATCGTCCGCGATGATCAGCTCCCAATCCCGGAACGTCTGGCTCAATACGGAATCCACGGACGATCGCAGCAATTGCAGGCGGTTGAAAGTCGCCAAAACGATCGAGACGGCAGGGGTCATGGCGGTGCCGCAGTACGGCCGATCAAAGACCGCAGCCGGCCCTGGGACAGGCGCGTGAAATGCGCCAACCGGGGCAACAGGTGAATCGGCCTCGCCCGGCGCAGAATCTCGCCGCGAAACGGATAGTATTCGATCGACGTGGCCTGCGAGGCATATTGCGCCAACATCTTCTGTTTGCTCGTGAATTCGGCCTGATCGAACGCAGTGGGCATGCATTCGAAGTCCGCGACGTAGGGATCGGAGGCGAACCGGGCGTCCGCAATCGGCGGACCACCGCGCGCTTCCCGGTTGTACTCGGCCCACTCGAAGACCGGCCCGGTGCGCAGTCTGGCGCTGACCTCCTGCACTACGAAGGCGGTCACATCGTGGTCGAGGTGGCCGCCCTCGATGGCGTGCACGTAGATCGTGTGAGGGCCGATCAGGCGAATGAGAGTAGCGATGTCCCCTCTCGCCTCTGGAATGTACCTGTGCAGCCCGCCATCGGGAAATCCGAGGCATGTGATGTCGGCGGGATCGATGCCGATCACGGCCAGCGCGGCGCATGCCTCTTTGAAGCGCATGGCGGATACTGACTGCTGCATCGCGCCGCTCTCTTTCCAATTCCCGCCCGCCCCATTGGTGGTGAATACGACCGTAACACAATCGCCGTTGCTTCGATGTTTGATGAGGGTCAGCCCGAGCCCAAGAACCTCGTCGTCCTGGTGTGCAGCGATGACCAGAACGCCGCCCTTGCCGTGTCGGGTTGGCGGGAAGTTGCGCCGGCCGATGAGCGTTTCTGGATAACGTATTCCACGCGCGCCCTCGAACACGCGGATGACCGTGTCGGGCAGGGTCGTGCGCCGCACCGCCTTCTTCAGTTGCTTCTTAACGCGGAACATCCCGGCTCATCCATCCCGCGATCCGCAATACGCGCCGGCGCCACGCGGGCAGGCTGCCGATGTCATAGCCGAGTGCAGCCGCCGAGTCCCCCAACACCGCGACGAGGCGCGTGCGGTCCGAGGGATCCAGCAGCTCGCGCCAGTCGGGGGCGGCGGCTTCTATACGGCCGGGGACCATGTCCGTGCGGAACGAGCTGTTGCTCGCGGCGGGCGCCCCGGCCACGGTCGGCCTGCTGAGAATGGGCAATGGCGCGATTCCGAGGAACCCGGCCAGGCGCTCCACCGTGAGCGATGGGCTCGCGAGCAAATCCTCGTAGCGCACGAGGAGGTAGGAGGCATCGGCAGCGTCACTCGATCGGGTGGCCGCCACGCGGTACGACTGCAGCAGCTGCGCCGCAATCCGGCCCGCACGCGGCGGGCGGTCGCCCGCACTCCGTTCCGCATGCGCATGCGAGGCAAACACCGCAAACGGATGCCGTACCACATGGATGATGCGCGCATCGGGAAATTCGGCACGCAGCCGGGACAGGAACCGCTCGTTGCCGGGGGTCTTCTCGACCCAATACCGCAGGTTCGAATCACCGCCGAATCCGCAGCAGCACTGTGCATACGCGAGTGCCACGGCTGCGAGCGGCCAGGATGAAGCCGTGGGCCCGACATGTGCTCTGGCGATGGGCCACCACGCCATGAGACAGCGCGCGAAGCTGACGTATGGGGACCACTCCTCGGAGGAGCGGCCGAGCAGCCAGTACGGCTCCTTGTGTATCGGATTGGCGAGACGCCGCAGCCATTCGCCGCCGAAAAAGGCGAGCTGTCGTGCGGGGTCCAGCCGCTCGAGACGTCTCTCGAGATTGGTGAAGAACGTGCCCTCCGCCGGCAGAACGGCGAGCGCCGGATGTGCATCGAGCAGATCGCGCACGAGCGTCGTGCCGCTGCGATGCGCGCCGCAGACGAACACCGGCCGGCAGGCGAGATCGAGACCGCGCGACATGAGCCCGCGGTCGAGCTCCATCGGACCCTGGGCCGCGGCGGCGGTCCAAACGGCATCGGACCAGCGCCGCGCCGCAACGGCTATGGCGCGCGAAGGATCGATCGCGACCCGCGGCGACAGCAGAAAGCGGTCGAAGTCAGATTCCAGCTCGATGATGCGCCCGCTCACCGGACCTCACCTCGGTCAACCTGCCTGCATGCAGATGGAGGATCTCGTCGCAGGCGCGCAACGTGCCTGGCTGATGCGCGATCAGCAGGATCGTACAGCTGCCGCGCAAGCGCGCGAGTGCCAGCATCAGCTCCGACTCGGTCATCCCATCGAGTGCGCTCGTGGCCTCGTCGAGCATGAGTACGGATGCCTGCCTGTAGAGGGCGCGTGCGATACCGATCCGCTGCCGCTGACCTCCGCTCAGGCGAATGCCGCGCTCGCCGATCCGATGTTGATAGCCTTCCGGCAGGCCGGCGATGAGCTCCTCGAGCTGCGCGGCGCGGGCCGCCTCTGCTACGCGACGGCGGTCGATCCGCCAGAGCGGCTCGCCAAAAGCGATGTTCTCCGCGATGCTCGCGTCCAGCAGCACGAGCGTCTGCGGTACGTAAGCGATCGTGGTGCGCCACGGCTTCCGATTGCTCTCGTCGAGTCTGGTTCCATCCACCCATACGGCGCCCTCGTCAGGCACGAGCAGCCCGGCGATGACATCCATCAGAGTCGTCTTGCCCGAGCCGTTGGCGCCGACGATGCCTACCGTAGAGCGGGCGGGAATGCGCGCGGTGATGCCCGCCAGAGCCTGCGGACCCTGCGGGGAATAGCGGAACGACACGCCATCCAGGAAAATCTCCGCGTCCGGACGGCCGCGCCATCCGCCGGCAACACCGGCCGATGGCTGCCGCACCCGCCTCTGCGCCGCGCTCGCCGCCCTCAAGTCCGGCGCGATCAGCTCGAAGCCAGGGGTATCGGCACGGATCTCCACGCAGGAGAAGAAGATCTGCTGCAGGATGGGCAGCAGCCGGTACGCCGCGAAGGCGACGAAGGTCAGCTCTCCGAGGGAGCCGCCCATCCCGCCGGCGCGGGCGGAGAAGACGAGGGCCGCAGCGACCAGCGCCGCCGCCCCGAAACTCTCCATCACATGTTTCGGAAGCTGCGCGACGACCTGTGTGTAGGCGGTCGTGCGCGCGGCCTGCTCGCTCGCGCGCGCGAATCGCTCCAGGAACACTCTCCGATCCTCGAGCAGGAGGATCTCGCGGATGGCGCTGAAGCTCTCGGCCGCCGCTCTGGAGCGCTCCGACCAGGCGCGTGCGTGCGTGTGGCCGAGACGCAGCAGGCGGGCGCGCACTCCGAGGTAGATCATGAGGTAGCCGCCGCCGAGGGTCAGCAGCATGGCGACGGCCAACAGCGGGTCGAGCAGCAGGACCGTCAGGACGATGAGGGAGCCGGTCACGAGCTGTGTCACGAGGATGAGCCCGTTCTGCAGGATCCCATTGTTCAGCCGGCCGACCTCGTATACCACGTTGTGCAGCAGCGTCGCGCTGTTCGTTCCGCTGTGAAAAAGGTACGGCCGGTCGAGATATTCCTCGAACAGCGCCGCCTGCAGCTCGTTGCCGATGCCGAGCGCGAGCCGCCTGAGCAGCAGCAGCCCGGCGGCATTCATCAGGTTGGCCGCCAGTACGAGCGCAATGAAGCCGCCGCCGAGGGCGAACTCGAACGCGTGCACGCCATGAAAGCCGCCGCGGACGTAGAGCCAATATATCAGGCGGTGCCTGGCGATCAGGTCGGGATCGCCGAGCACGGCGAAGAACGGGGCGATGGAGGCTACACCGACCAGCGTCGAAAACGCCATGAGAACCGAGATCACCTGTGTGGCAATCACCCGACGCCGCTGCGAGGCTGTCAGAATGCTCCAGATGTCACGGATCAATCTCAATCGCATCTCCTCAGCGCATTCTGCCGCCGGCTGCGGTGAGTGCCCCAGCCGCGCCGGGCGCGATGCGGGACCGCCGCTCCTGCAGATCGCCATATGCGGCCACGAGCTTGCGCCCGAGCGCCTCGAACGACAGTTCCCGCTCGAAATGTGTCCGGGCCGCCGCCCGATCCGCGGGCACCGCGCGCGCGCTCATCCGCAACAGCGCCGAGCAGAGCGAGGGCGCATCGCCGGCCCGCCAGAGCTCTCCCACCGCGCCATCCCGGGTGAGTGCGCAGAACGAAGGGATACCCGTGACGATCGGTGGCACGCCGCAGGCCAAAGCCTCGATGAGTGCGTATCCGGTCGACTCCCGATGGCTGCCGGAGACGAAGAAATCCGCCGCGCACAGCAGCCGCTCGACCTGCGCGTGGGGCACCGGCCCCAGGAGGTGAACGCGCCCGTCCAAGCGCCGATCGGACGCAATTCGCCGCCGCACCTGCCGCAGCAGCGGCGCAGTGCCGAAACAACACCAGAGCTGCAGGCCGGGCAACTCGGCGGCGGCGGCGGCGATTCCGTCGAGCACGGTCAGGGGATCCTTGTTGACATCGAAGTGACCCACCCAGAGGAGCAGCGGATCGCCCGCGACGCCCGTCTCCCGGCGCGCCGCTTGCCGGTCGCCCGGCCCGAACCGGCTGCTGGACTCGGGAATCTCGTACACCGCGGTGCCGCGAGTAATCACGCCCGCCTCGATGAAGGGGTGGGCCTGCTGCTGCGCGCAGAACGCGAACCCCGCGACGGTTTGCCCGTATCGCTGCCAGGCCGATCGCCGCCACCAGCGCGGAGGCCGGTCGGCATGATCCTGCAGCAGGATGGGAATCCCCGGTGCGGCCTCCGCCAGGAGCAGCACCTCCTCGGGGAATCCCAGCCCGTGAACGTGGAGGACTTGGGGGGCCATTCCGCGGATCAGCGCCGCGAACGTTTCCGGCGACGGCAGCTGCCAGCGGGCGCTCGCGAGTGGCAGAAAGTGATAGTCGACGCCATTTTTGCGGAAATAACGGGAATGCCCGGACGCTTGAATCACGGACACGTCGGCGCCGGCCGTCGCGACGCTCTCCGCGACGTCCACCAGCGTTGGCCACGCATGGAGCAGCTCTTCGGGGGCGCGATCCGCCGGGTCGCGGTAAAAGCCAATCTGCGCGATGCGCACGTCAGCGTCTCGATAGCATCATCCAGGTAGGTGCCGGACCCGGTGCGCCCGGTTCACCTTTGAACCGTACCGGCCTGCGGAAGGGACTCACGCAGAACCAGAACGAGGACATAGCCATGGCGCTACGCGGCAACTGCTCCGCGGGTTTATTCGCGCCCGACCGCGGCGAGTACGGTTGACCGGAGCGTCGCCATGCGGCCCGCTGTTTCAGTCATTTTGCCGACGTACAACCGCCTGCACTTTCTGCGCGATGCAGTGGCTTCGGTCTTTGCACAGACCTTCGCGGACTGGGAGCTCATCATTGCTGACGATGGCTCGGACGCTGAAACGCATGCCTACCTGCGCGGTCTCCACGATCCTCCGAAGGTCAGGGTTATCTGGCTGACACACAGCGGCAGACCGGCCGTGGCGCGCAATGCGGCGCTGCGGGCTGCGACCGGCGAATACTGCGCATTCCTGGACTCCGACGACCTTTGGCTGCCGCAGAAGCTGGCGATTCAGGTGCCGTCTCTGCGTGTCTCCCGCGGCTGGAGCTATACGAGATTCGTGGCGGTCGATGCGTTGGGCAAACCGCTGGCGCCGGCGCGAAACCGATACTTCCCCGCCTTGTCCGGACGGATTCTGGAGAGCCTGCTCAAGGCCGAAACGGTCATCACCCCATCGACCGTGATGGTCGCACGGCGCCTGCTCGAGCGAGTGGGGCCGTTCGATGAAGAGCTCACCATGTGCGAAGACTATGAGCTGTGGTTGCGAATGGCCTCCGCAGCGGAGGCGGATGGCATCGAGGAGCCGCTTACCCTCGTGCGCCGTCACGATGAGCACTCGGGAAGCGACGTGCTCGCCTGGCAAGATCGCCGGCGCGTGATCGAGCGGATGCTTCGGTCCTGCGACGATGCCCGGCTCAGGTCTCTGCTGCGCAAGCTGCGCGCCGAATTGTCGGCGGGACTGGCGCGCAGCCAGGCGACCTTCGGACAGCGTCGCGAGGCGCTGCACACGGTCCTCGCCAGCGCGCCATACGCCTGTCGCTATCACGGCTGGTGGCTCGGGACCATGGCGGCGGGGCTGCGCGTGCTCGCGCCCGCGGGGGCGCGCAGACTGGCTCGCGGCTGGCGGCAGAGGCGCCTCAGGGCTCGCGCGGCGGGACCTTGAGATGAGCCGGGACACAGCCGATCTCGTGCACGTGGGCGGTGCCCCGACGGCTCGCCCCGGCGCGGCGGCCATGCCGATAGCGGCCCGAGTGGCGCGCTACCGACCGGACATCGATGGCTTGCGCGCGATCGCGGTCGTGAGCGTCATCGTCTATCACGCCCTTCCGGGCGTCCTCCCGGGCGGTTTCCTCGGCGTCGACGTGTTCTTCGTGATCTCCGGTTATCTCATCACCCAGCTCATCCTGAAGGAGATGCACGAGCAAAGCTTCAGTGTTGCCGGATTTTATCGGCGCCGGGCGCGCCGCATTCTGCCGGCGCTGCTGGTGGTCCTCGCTGCATCGGCGCTCTTCGGCTGGTTTGCGCTGCTTCCCGAGGAGCTGACATGGCTCGGCCGTGCCATCGCGTGGAGCGCACCGTTCATGGCAAACCTGTTCTTTGCGCGAGCGGGCGACTACGGCGGCTACTTCGAACCGGGCTCGGCGCTCAGCCCGCTGATCCATCTCTGGTCGCTCGGGGTGGAGGAGCAGTTCTATCTGGTGTGGCCCGTGCTGTTGCTCCTCGCCGTCAGAGCACGCATGACCGTCCGCATACTGTCGGCGATCATCGTGGTATCGCTCGCGTTGAGCCTCTGGGGGGAATGGGTCCGGCCCGGACAGTCCTTCTATCTACCTACTTCGCGTGCCTGGGAGCTGGCGGCCGGAGGTCTGTTGGCCGCGGTGCGCGCCGGCAGTCCGGCCCTTGCGGCTCCGCTGAGATTCGGGCGCTACCGTCTCGGCAGGCCGGGCGTGATGTCCGCCGCCGGCCTGGCGCTGATCCTGCTCGGCGCCGGGTTCGTGACCACGGCTCTGGCGCTCTCGGGACTCTTCGGCCTGATCCCCACGTTGGGCGCCGCCGCGCTCATCGCGGCCGGATCGCAGGCGCCGGTCAACCGATATCTTCTTGCCAGTCGCCCGATGGTGTTCGTCGGGCGCATCAGTTATCCCCTGTACCTGTGGCATTGGCCGGCGCTGTCATTCACGCGCATCGTGATAGGCCGCTCATTGACTGCTGCGGAGGGGGCGGCCGCGGTCCTCTTCGCCGCGGTCGCCGCCTACGCGACCTGCCGTCTGGTGGAAGAACCGATTCGGTTCGGTCCCACGAGGCATCGGGCCGTTCCCACGCTGCTCTGGGCACTCGCCGCAATGTCGATTCTTGGAGTCGGCCTGGAGCGCGGATGGGTTGCTGCGCGTCTCTCCAATGCGCCGATCATGGCATGGGAGGCTGCAGGGGCGGATTGGAAGTTTCCGGCGGTGTCGCAGAAGGATGGCCTGTTGACGTCCGCTGTGACGAGCCGGCGCGGGAAGGTGGCTGTCTTCATCGGAGACTCTCATATCCAGCAATACTGGCCGCGAGCGCAGCTGATCGTCGAGGCGCATCCGCAGGCGGCGCGGTCGGCGGTGTTTGCAACTTACACGGGTTGTCCTCCGTTGCCCGACATCAACGGTTGGCATCGCGGGTCCCACTGCAGTTCGGCGTTCACGAACGCCATCGCGGCGGCGTACCACAAAGACGTGGATACCGTTGTATTCGGCGCGTTCTGGGAAGCCTATTTCGTCGGGGAATTCGCCGGGCGGCGGCCCATGCCGGTGATTCTTTCCGTGTATGGCCTGTATGGCCGTGGCGACGCGCTCCGCAGGCAGCTCACTCTCGATTCGCCGGGTGCGAAACGCGCGTTCGAGGACTTCCGCCGTACGATTTTGCGGCTGACGGCGAGCGGCCGCAGGGTCTTCATTTTGCTGTCCAACCCGACCTCGCCACGGTTCGATCCGCGGTATCTGTTCCCGAGCACGGCCCGCCTGGCGCTGCGTCTACCCGACCGGATCCGCGTCGAGCCCACGGAGCGCAGTGTCGACGATCGACGATACGAGTCGTATGTGGCACCGCTCATGGGCAGGCTGCGGGACATCGCGGCGAGGAGCGGCGCGATCGTCATCGATCCCAGTGGGGCGCTTTGCCCGCAGATGACCTGCCCCGCGACGAATGCGCGCGGCATGCCGGTCTATTTGGACTCCAATCATCTGACCGCGACCTTCGCGCGCGAGCATGCCACCTTCATCGATGCGATCCTGCTGGCGCCGGACGGCTCGAGGCGGGCCCCGTGACGATGCTCAAGTACCACCAGTTCCGCGGCCGCCTCGGGATGGGGGATCTGCATCCCGGCGGCGTGCCCGCGACCGCGAAGATCCTGCGCCTGCTGCGCGACCGGGGTGTCCAACGGGTGCTGGAAGTCGGCGCCGGTATCGGCAATACCGGTGTCCGCATGCTCGGGATGGGCTGGGACATCACGGCGCTCGAGCCGGATCCGGTCCTCTTCGAGACCCTCCGGCACCGGCTCGGTGTCCGCGCACGCTGCGAGACCCTCGTGAGCCACAGCACTGCCGTTAAGTACGACGCAATCATCGCGGAAAGCGTGTTTTGCATGTTGGATCTTCCCCGCGCGTTCATGCACGCCAGGTCGCTCCTGAAGCCCGGGGGCTATCTTGCGTTCGTGGAGGCAGTCTGGACCGATGGGGTATCGGCAGCGCAGAGCAAAGCGTGGCACGACCGGACTCTGAGCCTGTTCGGCCTCCCGGTCGGCTCGCGCGAGCGGTTCACATGGGCGGACTGGGTGCGGCACCTCAACGACAGCGGCTTCGAGACCCAGTGTGCCGAGAGACTGGCGCCGGGCTCGGCCGGCCACCCGCCGACCCCCAGCCCCGGGGCATCGCTCATCGCGGTGCTGCGCGATCCGCGGCTGGTGCTGTGGATGGCGCGGTACCGCGCCCGGAAGCGCATCGCCAGAATGCCCAAGGGAGTGCTGGAGAGCTGGATCTTTCTCGGCAGAAACCGCCAACAACAGGTGCACGATGCCTGATATCGCGGCAGACCCGTTCCAGGAGCGAGGGGCGAAGCTTCTGCGCCTGCGCCTGCGGCTGCTCGGCGGAATGTTCGAGTTTCAGACCGCCAGCCGCGAGCTCATGCGCCTGGTGCGTTGGGCGTATGCCGGCCTGCCCGCGCAGCGGATGCCGGCTGCCGTGCCGCGCTGCACGATCAGACTCGTGCTCGGCGACACCCCGGCGCCGCCTGCTCCGGGTGAGCCTGCAACATTCACCATGTTGTCCGGTCCCGGACTGCTGTGCGGCGCCAGCCCCGCGACCAGCGCGGCCATCGTTTCCGCGGACCAACGCACGGGGCTCGTCATCGTGGAGCGCGACATGCTCCGCTTTCCGTATCACGTGCGCTACGAGCTCATCGAGTTCGCGGTCTTCACTCTCGCGGCACGCGTACAGGGGCTGGTACCGCTGCATGCCGCCTGCGTCGGCACCGGGCGGCGCGGAATCCTGCTCATCGGCGGGAGCGGCGCCGGGAAGTCGACCGCGGTGCTGCATTGTGCGCTCGCGGGCCTCGACCTCCTGTCGGAAGACACCCTGTTCGTGACTCCGGAAACCCTGCTCGCAACCGGAGTCGCCAATTTTCTGCATGTGCGCGCCGAGTCCCTGAGCTTCCTGTCCGGTGGCGATGCGGCGGTGCTGCGCCGCTCGCCGGTCATCCGCCGGCGCAGCGGCGTCGAGAAGCTCGAGATCGACCTGCGCCAGCGACGCTTTCGCCTTGCCCGCGCACCGCTCGAGGTGGTGGCAGTGGTGGACCTGACTCCGCGGCAGGCAGGCAGCGGGCCGCTGCTCACGCGGCTTGGACCGCGCGAGTCGTTGCGGCGCCTGCGGGAGAGTCAGCCGTATGCCGCGAGTCAGTCTGGCTGGCGGACATTCGCACAGCGCATCCGCAGCGTGCCGGCCTTCGAGTTGCGCCGCGGGCGCCATCCGCTGCAGACCGCGGAAGCGCTGCGGGAACTCCTGCGCCGGAGCGGCACCTCCAGGCGCTGAATGCGCCCCAGCCTGAAGGTCACGGTCTCTCGCCGACGACCAGCGTGAATGTCTGGATGAAGTGAAAGTCGGGCCGGCGCAGTGCGAATTCGGGGCTGTCGGGCGCGCACAGACGGCGAAGCGCTTCGTAATCCGCACTGGGCAGGTAAGGCCGCAGCCGCTCACCCCAGGTGTCCCTGAAGATCGCCTCGAGCAGGTACTCCCGATCTGCATCGCCGAGAGGCGTGGTGCGCTCGATGACGAACGTACGTGGCGCGATATTGCACAGCTGCGCCCCGTGCATCCAACCGAGGAGGTTCCGCGCGCCGTCGAGGTCATGCTCACCGAGGCCGTAGCGGTCTTCGTAGTACCGGCGTACCGCCTCGCGCGTCAGACGCTCGAGTCGCGAGTCCCAGGCGAAGTAGAGCTCCGCAAGGAGCGAGCTCTGGCCGATCGCGATGCGTCCCCGTGGGCGCAGAAGCGACGCCAGCCGCCGCAGCCCGGCGATCGGGTCGCGAAGGTGATTGATCGTGTTCGCCGACCAGATGAGATCGAAGCTCGCTCGCGGCAGCGGCGCCGTCATCAGATCTCCCTGCACGATCATGACGGAGTCGTCGACCGTTGCGCGCGCCGCCTGCACGTGTGCGATGGAAAGATCCATACCGACGACCTCGGCACGGGCGCCCGCCGCCTTGCGTAACCGCTGCAACATTTCCCCCGTGCCGCAGCCGGCATCGAGAAGGCGCATGTCATCGCGCAACTCGAGACAGCGGATCGCCTGGCCGAGCTCCGGAGCGGCGAAGGCGTTGAACAGCCGGAGCTTGCGCGCGTAGTCCCGGCCGGTCGTGTCGCCGAGGAGGCCCGGCGATGGAGCGGGTGCCGCGGCGGGCCGAGCGGTCATCGCCTCGCCATCACGATGAGGAAGTGATCGCCGAGACCGCGGAGCAGCGGCCAGCCGCCGATGCGCCGGTCCCAGCGCCACAGCCGCTCGAACCAAGCGGGATGACGGTCCTTGATCCACGTCATGTACGGGGGCGGGGCGAAGAGGCAGAGAGCCCGGCAATGGACGAGGGCGAAATCCCGCGCAAACCTGCGGTAGAGCTCCATGGGGGTCCAGTATCGCGTCCATACGGTATGCCCGTTCATCCTGACGGGTGTCATGCCGCGCGAGAAGCGCACGCTGAGGCGAGCCCAGTCCGCGCGGGAAGCATAGTAGGCGATCTCCCATGGGCACCAGCGCCCGATCACCGTAAAGACGAGGCGCCCGCCGGTTTTGACGAGGCGCGAGCACTCGCGGGAAACGGGCTCCAGGTCCGGCAGGCAGTTGAGGGGACCCAGGTTGGAATAGACGCCATCGAAAACAGAGCTTCCTTCGAACCGCTCCAGCTCGTGCGCCCCGATCGTGGCCGTGCGTACCCTGTCGCTCAGGCGCGCAGCGGCTGCGCGTCCGTGAGTTCTCTCGACCATCCGAGGCGACCAGTCGGTCGCCAGGACCGCGTGGCCGCGCTCCGCCATGCGCACCGCATCCAGCCCCGTGCCGCAACCGAGGTCGATGAGGTGGCTTTTCTCCGGGAAGCTCGCATCGAGCCAGCGCCACATCTCCCGGCGCATGCCCCGGATCAGAGCATTGTTGCCTCTGGGTCCATCGTAGTTGGCCGCAACACTGTCGAAGGCGATGCGCGTTTCGTCCAGGGCGTCCATCGTGACAGATATGTCAATATGCTCGTGAGAGCGCCGCGCGAACCGGCTGCAGGGACTGTGTCCGGATCGGGCGTGAGGACAGCCATTGCAGTATGCGTCGAGCCTGCGACTGCCGCTGCCACTGCGGCTCCGCGGACACGGGACCGGTTTTCGATGCCACCTCCATCTGCGTGCGCTGCTCGCGGCTGGGGAAGACCCGGGAGCCGACATACCGCAGCGCTTGCCCCGGAGAGCGCGCCCAGATGAGTCCCGGGATGGGGTCGATGTAGAGGTGAGAGTAGGAGAAGTCGGCGAGCTTCCGCCGGCGCACGGCCTGGCGGAGCACCCAGGGACAACCGCGCTCGAGATGGGCGAGCACGCCGTCCGGGATGGTGTCGGGAAAGTAGCGCGCGGCGAGCGCGAGCGGCGGTGCGGCCCACCAGAGGCGCCGGTTGCGGCCGTGCAGGCGGACGAGCTCCTCCCAATCCGCGGCACTCATGTGGCGCGCGAGGCGCGAGATGTCACAGAGTTGAATCAGCCTCAAGCCACGAAAGGTCATGGCGCCCGCCGCATGCGCCAACACATGCGCCATCAACGCGGCGGCGCGGGGATGCCCGTTGAGGCCCGGTTGGGCATGCGGCGGGAAGACGATGTCCGTCAGGTCAGTCAGGGTGAGCGGCAGCCGCTCGCTGATCCTGTGATGCAGGTCGACCTTGATCGGATTGTCGGCGTGCTCGCCGAGGAGGGCGCGCCGCTCGGCGTTCGGCGGGTCGAAGCTCTGGTGCTTCCAGGTGGTGCCGGCATCGCGATAGCTCAGGGCGAGCAGCACGGCGACCGCGGTCTCGCCATCGGCCGGGCGTACCAGCAGGTCAAGGTCGGCCATAGGCCGCTCGCCCGCGGCATAGACGCCGCCCATCAGCAGTGCCGCTCCTTTCAGGGCGACCATGGCGATGCCCGCGCTGCGCGAGCGTTCGTCGATCGTCGCCAGAAGCTCTTCGATGCGTTGCTGCCGCAGCAGGGTGTGCTGGCGCTGATCCGCGAGAAAGCTCGCCCAATGAGGTGGCCCTTGCCAGCGAGGCACTCCCGCGAGGAGCGCTGATATGCCGTGCATGGCCGCCACCGCGGGCGCGAGCCGCCATTCGAGCTCGCTCCACGCGGGGGGCCCGGCATCGGGGTCGTCGAGGCCGGCGGCGAGCGATTCCGTGATGCGATGCAGAGCCGCCTGCACTGCGGCGATCGGCGGCATGCGGTTGGAATCGATTGACATGGCGTGCTCTCACGGCAGACCGACGGCCGGCGCCGCAGCGGTCGCGACCCCGGGCGTCGTGTTGAGAAAGCTCTCCTGCCGGGCGAGCAGCCGGTCCCAGCGCCGCTGCAGCAACTGTCGCGCGCTCTCGCCGAGCCGCACCTCGTCGTGCAGCAGGTCGCGCACCTCACGATAGAAAGGGGAGGTATACGTACCCTGAAACATCATGGCGAGCTCGCCGCTTGCCTGCCAGTGCGTCTTCTTGCCCAACTGCTCGCTCACCAGATCGTGAAACTTGGTGCCCGGCAGGGGATAGGAGACGCTGACACCGACGTCGTCGGGACGCGCGGTCTCGATGAGCTCTCGTGTAGCGAGAATGTCGGGCAGCTCCTCGCCGAGGTAACCCAGCTGGATGAAGAATCCCACGCGGATGCCCGCAGCGCCGAGCCTGTCCCGAGCGGTGTGGATCTCCCCCACGCGGAGGCCCTTGTTCATGGCATCGAGCACGCGTTGGCTGCCGCTTTCCGCGCCGAGCCATGCCTCCTGGCAGCCGGCCGCACCCAGCGCGGCCGCCATGCGCTCGCTGATGAGATCGGCGCGCGTCTGGATGGTGAACGGAATGCCCCCGTTCGAGGCGGTGAGTGCGTCGGCAAATTCCTGCACCCAGTCGGCGCGGAAGCCGAAGATGTCGTCGGCAAACCAGATGTGATCGGGGGCGAGCTCGCGCTTGATGCGCGTCATCTCCGCCGCGACTTCGGCCGCGGGGCGCTGCAGGTAGTGATTGCCCCAGATCGGCTTCGCACACCAGGCGCAGCGGAAGGAGCAGCCGCGGGAAGCCGCCATGTTCAGGCTGAAGCGATCGTGCGCGTGGCGCCAGACCGCGCGGTAGCGCTCGACGTCGATGAGATCCCAGGCGGGCGAGGGCAGCTCGCCGGTTGCGGGGGGTATGCGCTTGGGCGCCGGGCGCTCGGAGGTCCCATCGGGGGCGCGCGCGGTCACGCCCGCGACTCCCTGGGCGAGCTCCCGGGCGCCGATGGATGGGCACCCATCGAGGCGCTTCAGTAAGACCTCCAGTGCGGCGATGCCCTCTCCGGCGAGAACGGCGTCGGCCCCTGCTGCAAGGTAGGCTTCCGGCTCGTCGGTGGCATCGGAGCCGGCCACGATCGACCGCGCTCCCGCGCGCAGTGCCGCGGAGATCATGCGGCAGGCGGCGCCGCGCATCCGCTCCAGGCACATCTTGGTCAGGAAGTTGTAGTTGTCCTCGTAGAGCAGCACGAGCTGCGGCTCGAGCGCATGGAGCTGGCGCTCATAGTCCCCGATGCCGTCCGCCAGCATCGCATCGAAGAAGCTCACCCGGTGCCCCAGAGCGCGCAGCCGCGCGGCGACCTGCAGGGTCGCGAGTGGGGGGTAGGGCTTGGCCCGCCGCCACTGCTTGGGATCGAGGCGCAGGAAATAGGAATGGCCCAGCAGTATGGACAGCATGGTTCGCGTATGTGCTCTTCGGGCGGGGGCCGGTTCAGCTTGAACCCTCCGGCAGTGGGCAGGTACCCATGCCGATCGCTAGGAGAGACCATGAACCGAGACGGCAAGTATTTCGCGGGCCTGCTGGTCCTGGTGATGCTCCTGGGCGCCGGACGCGCCTTCGCGGAGCCCTACCTCGCAGTTCGTTACGGCTTGAAATGCACGACGTGCCACGTCAACCCTACGGGCGGGGGCCTGCGCAGTAACTTCGGCGATGTGTTCTACCAGACCCAGCTGCCCGCCCACCCCATCCACGGCGATTGGGGACTGTGGACGGGCGAAGTGACCAAATGGCTGCGGGTGGGCGGCGACCTGCGCTATGACGCGACTTACACCCAGACGCCGCATGTGACGACCACCCATCAGATCGCGGTTCAGCAGGGACGGCTCTATGGCGAGGCGGAAGTCGTTCCGAACCGGCTCATCTTCTATGTCGATGGGCAGGTGACCCCCGGCACCCCGCCGATCGACCAGGAGGCGTACGCCATTTTCTGGTCGGCGGATCATGACTGGTACATCAAGGGGGGAAAGATGTACCTGCCGTTCGGCTTTCGTTTCGAGGATCAGGAGGCATTCGTGTATGCCGTCAGCCTCACCAATATGTATGCACCGGACAATGGCCTGGAGCTCGGCTGGATGCGGGATCACTGGGACACCCAGCTCACGGTGAGCCAGGGCAACTTCGCGGGCGGCTTCCCGTCGGGCTCTGGTAAGGAGTACGGGCTGCAGGCGAGCTACGTCGAGTCCGGGTGGCGGCTCGGCATCGCGGCCAGGGACGATGACCTGTCGTTGGCGAGGCGGAGGACGTTCGGCGTGTTCGGCGGCGTGCGCACCGGCCCGGTCGAATGGCTCGCAGAGGTGGACACCAGCGAAAGAAAATTGGACCCCGGTGTGACACAGGTGGCGGGGCTCTTGGAGGCCGACTGGCTCATCGCGGCCGGCAACAACCTGAAGCTCACGTTCGAGCCTTTCGATCCCGATCGGGACATGCGCGGCGACGGCCAGAGCCGGATAAGTCTGGTGTATGAGTTGACGCCGGTGCAGTTCATGCAGATACGAGCGGGCGTGCGTGACTACAACGGACCGCGCGGCATCGACGCCGAGAACCAGACTCTCATGTTCGTCCAACTGCACGTCTTTTTCTGAACGTGCCGAATACGTTACTGCGGCGTCGACGGCTACGAGCCGGCGCGCGCGATTTCGATCTTATTGCGAGCGTCCGTCCCAACTGTGCGAAGTGCGTCGTTGTCCAGCTTCACCGATTCCTCTGCGCGGGTCGAAGGCGGGTCGGCGCGCTGGCAGGCGGCGCGCGCCAGCACATCGGCGATAGCCGCGCAGGCGTTGACCGATGTGACGATGCCCTTGGGGGTGGTGAGCTGCCGCGAGCTGCGGGAGAGAATCTGCTCGACCCTCGGGCCGGCCAACCGTCTGCCGTCGGCCACGAGCAGCGCGACGATTCCGGTGACCTCGGCCGTGGCGAGGGAGCTGCCCGAAGCGAAGTCGTAGCGGCCCCCCGGCACGAGTGTCAGGATGCCGTGGCCGGGGGCGAGCAGATGCCGGGATTTGCCGGCTGCATCTTCCGCGGATTGCACCCCGAGGACGCCGGGGACGTCGATGGGGAAAGCGTCAGTGATCCCGCTCTCGCGCGGGGGAACCGCGCCGACATAGATGATGCCTTTCCCGATGCCATAGCGGATGAGGCGCGCGAGAAGCGGGTCGGGCGGACCGGCGAGGCTCAGGTTGACTATGTCGGCCCGCGCGGTGATCGCGGCCTGGAGGGCCTGGGCCAGCGTGAAGCTGTTGCAGGCGGCTTCGGCAGCATTCTGCCGCAGCGGCCAGCAGGCCTTGAGTACGATGAGCCGCGACTTCGGTGCGATCCCCAGCAGGCCGAGTCCGCCGTCGGCTGTCGCTGCAATCACCCCTGCGACCTGCGTGCCGTGCCGGTCGCCCATGAAGTCACGGTCGCCGGCGACGAAGTCGGTGCGCGCAATGATGCGGCCGCGAAGGTCGGGGTGCTCGTAGTCCACTCCGGTGTCGATGACAGCTATGCGCACGGCGGCGCCTTCCGAAAGCCTCTGGGCCTGCAGGACATCCAGCTCTCTGAGATTCACCTGCAGCTGTTGGTAGGAGCGCCTTTCGGCGCCCGACAATGGAGTGTTGGAGTCGGTGCCTGCCGCAGAGGCGGCTTCGGTGTTGAACTGATTGAGGGGCTGTACGGATTCGACGCGCGAGTCGTGTTCCAGGCGGGCAATCAGAGCGTCGCGCGGCGTCAGATCCGGCACCCGTGCCACGATGCAATTCACCCGCAGACTCTCGATCGGCCAGGCGGAGACCTCCCGCAGCCTGTAGTCGCGCTCGATCGAATGGGTGATCGTGCGGGCGCTTGCACTGACCCCATACACGCCCGCTGCGGCATAACCACGCGGCGTCGAGCCCGGTGTTGCGACGGTCAGGCCGGGCTCATTCCGCACCGTGATGACGACGAAGCGCCCCGGGTCCGATCTGGCCTGCGCAGGCAATTCCGGCGCACGAAGCGCCCGTTGCTGCAGCGCGCAGCCTGCCAGGAGCCCCAACGCGGCGAAGGTGAGGATTCTCACGATTCTCACCGGTGGCTCCTCACGTCAGCGTACGCCTTCCTGTATCGGCTCTACGAAGAGCACCGCCTGGTTGGCCCGCAGGGTGGCGATGCGCTTCCCGAGCACCGCCCTCGAGCCGGGAGAGTGCTCGAATCCCAGCGTGTAGGCGCCGCCATCGGTCGGCCCGTCGATGATGTGTGCGCCGACACCTTGCAACAATGTCTGCAGCTCTCCCATCGACAGATCTGTCTTGAACACGATGCGCGCTCGCGGCCCGGAATCGTAAGCAGCCGACGTCGAAGTGAGGGTCATATAATGAGCGCCGCCGGCAGTGCCGGAGGGGTGCCATGCCCATGCGCCGAGACCGATGGCGAACGCCTGCAGGATCACCGCCGCAGCCAGCCAACGCACGACCGCTGGGGTGTGACGGAATGGGTGCGTGGCCTTCGAGGCGCGGAACGGCGTGACGGTGCCGCCGGGGTCGCGGTCGCTTTCCGGATTGCGGCTGCTTTCCGGATTCTGAATGCGTGCGAACAGCTTCTGATACGAGGGTTCCGCGGCGAAGACGAGCGGGCCATCGGCGCGCATCGTCTGATACACCCGTAGCTGCTCCTCGTGGTCCTCGCGGCATCCGGGGCAGGTCTCGATATGCTGGCGCACGGCCGGCTCGGCCTCTGCGGGCAGCGAGCCGTTGACGAGCCAGGGTATGACGAGCTCGGCGCGAGCATGCAAGGCGGAGCGTTTGGAGCGCAGTTTCACTAAGGATCTCCGGTTCAATCGGGGCCCGCCAGGGTGGTAAGCAGCGTCTTCAGTTTGCGGCGCGCGTGGAACATGCGGGTCTTCACGGTGTTGACCGGGCATTGCATGATGGATGCGATCTCCTCGCATGAGTGACCGACGTGATACGCGAGCTCGATGACAGTCCGTTGCTCCAGCGGCAGGCGCTGCAGGGCCATGTCCAGCCACTCGTTGATCTCTTCCTGCCGCGCGGGCTCCTCGGTCCCGGCTTCCGCCGTGACATCGATGTCCGCTGGCGGCGGACCTGCATAGCGCAGAGTCTTGAGTCCTCGCCGGTAGGCGATGCCGAGAATCCAAGTCGACACCCGCGAGGCGCCCCTGAAATCGCCGGCGTGCTGCCAGACGACCCAGAACGTATCGTTGATGATCTCCTCGGTAAGCTCGTAGCGGGTGGTGAGCCGCATGAGAAACCGTGCGAGCCGCCGGTGATAGAGGAGGTAGAGCTCCTTCATCGCGGCGCTGTCGCGGGCGGCGATTCGGGCGAGGAGGGCACATTCGCGCTCCTCGGTGGAGCCACCGCCTGCCGGTCTTGAGCCCTTCTCGGCCGATGTCATTGAACTCTCTTCCCGGTGCACCCCCGCCGCAGGGTAAATGGCGAGCATGCGCGTGTGTGCCGCCCCGCCCGCGCCGGGTTCACGGCCCCTCGGCTCAGAAGCGCCGTAGGACGGTCACCGAGAACCGCCCGCCCGCCGATTCTGCGCCAAAGAGGCGCATCGCGCGCCTTCCCGTGCGGAAATAAGCAAAATTGAGCTCCCATGGTCCGCCCACATGCGTGAGTCCCAGGCTCCAGAATGGGTATCCCGTGCCGAAGGGGTCAGCCATACGGTCGTAGCCGGCCCCGGCCGCAAGCGATACCCAGGACGCGAGCGGCTGCTGCCATTCGACGCCGTAGGCGAAGGCGCTACGGTCCTGGCTGGTCCCCTGGAAGCCCTCGTACCGCTCATAGCGTAGGGCGTCCGGAGTCCAGGCAATCGTCAAAAAGAGGCGGTCCAGGAGGTCCCAGGTCATCCCGAGCTGATCGTAGTCGTACCGCTGCCCCGACAAATGGGGGTTGTCGTAGTCGCCGCCCGGAAAGGCGTAGCGCGTATAAGTAAGAGTGGCGCTCAGATCGGCGCCCAGCGCCAGACTGTAGCCTGCATAGGCATCCAGCTCCCGTGCGGCGCCACAGGGGCTCGCGCTCAATCCCACCGAGCCCCAGACCCCCGCAAAGGCGGCCCAACCGGAGGTGCCCTCCTCGCGCAAGTGCACGTCCGCCTGGGCAGCGGGATGGCCGCAGGTCTGAGAGACCCCCCGGTACACATCATCCGCCGTCAGCGCGAGCGAGCCCCCCGCATCGACGGCGGCCGGGCAGACCGCCGGCCGGAGCGATAACAAACACGTGGCGGCGACGGCCGCGCGGCGGAGAGCACCCATGGAGTGCATCTTGCCCGGTTTCCCAGCGGCCGGGAATCATCCAAACCCTCGCCGCCGGCCTCGCTCGGGACCAGGACGTCAGCCGCCCCGCATCTCCAGGAGGGCTTTTGCCGGGATCATGTTCTGGTTCATGTGGTACATGACCCAGATCGAGCCGAAGAAGACGAAACAGACGAAGAGCACGCCGAAGGCGAGCGCGAGCGCGTTGTTGGTATTGTCGGGCGAAGTGGTGAGGTGCAGGAAGTAGACGAGGTGCACGCCCACCTGGGCGATGCCGAAGACGATCAGGGCCATGACGATGCCCGGCCCGTAGATCACGTGCTCATCGAGCGACCAGAATGAGGCCGCCGTCAGGACGACGGCGAGCGCCAGCCCGATGAGGTAGCCGCGCAGCTCGGAGCGCAGCGTAGGCGGATGGAGCTCCGAGGGCGCCTCACCGACGACGTGGTCCTCGCCGACATGCGAGCCTAGATCGAATTCCTCGAATTGCCGCGGCTGCTGCGGCTCTCGTGGGTCAGAGCTCATGGCGTGATCATCCCGATGAGGTAGACGACGGTAAAAATGCCGATCCAGATGATGTCGAGCGCGTGCCAGAAGAGTGAGAAGCACAGATACCGGTGGCGGATGCTCTCCTTGAATCCCTTCGCGGGGAACTGCGCCATCATGGTACCGAGCCAGAGGATTCCGCCGCTCACGTGCACGCCGTGGCATCCCACCAGCGCAAAGAAGGAAGTCAGGAAAGCGCTGCGCGTGGGCCCATCGCCGCGGGCCACCAGCCCGACGAACTCATGCGCTTCGAGCCCGAGGAAGGTGAGGCCGAGCAGACCGGTGAGCGCAAGTGTGATCTCCGTCCAGAGGAGGTTGTGTCGCGCGACCGCGAGACTCGTCATCCCGCAGGCGAAGCTCGAGAGCAGCAGGCAGGCGGTCTCGATCGCCGTGGTGTGCAGATCGAAGATCTCGCGCGGTCCGGGGCCGCCGTTGCGGGCCTGGATGAGCACCGTGTAGGTGGCGAAGAAGCAGGAAAAGAGGATGACGTCGGAGAGGATGAAGATCCAGAACCCGTAGCCCACCACGATGCGCTTCGGCGACGGGCCGCCGGCGCCGTGGCCGGTATATTCCGGCACGCCCGCGGCGGGCGCATGGCCGATGTGATAAGGGTCGCGGCCGGTACGCAGCGCAGTGCCCGGGGCACTCATTCGGCGGACTCCCGCTGCGACTCCCGCCGCAACTGCCGGTGTTGCAGCGCCGCACTGCGCGCGGCGCGGTTGGCGCGGTCGAGGCGGGCAACTTCCTCGACCGGAATCAGGATCTCGTCATGATCGCGCCAGGCGAACACGACGAAGGTGGCATACGAGCCGGCGAGCCCGAGCAACACCAGCCACCAGATGTGCCAGATGAGCGCGAAGCCGGTAACCACCGCGAGGCAGGCGGTGACGAATCCCGTCGGGGTGTTCCGTGGCATATGAAGGGGATGGTATTCGGGCTCCGGCCGCGTGAGCTGCCCGATCTCGCGTGCGCGTGCCTTCATGCCCCAATAGGGCTCCTCATCGGTGACGTCGGGCAGCACCGCGAAGTTGAAAATCGGAGGCGGCGAGGCCGTGGCCCACTCGAGGTTGCGCCCGTCCCACGGGTCGCCTGTCACATCGCGCCGGCGCTCCCGGGTGCGCACCGAGACGACGATCTGCGCGATCTGCGCAACGATGCCGAGAAGGATGATGAGCACGCCCCATTCCGCGACGACGAGCCACGGGTGCCACTCCGCTACATCGTAGTGGTCCAGCCGCCGTGTCATGCCTTCCAGGCCCACGACATAACCGGGACCCCATGCGACCCAGAAGCCTATCAGCCACAGCCAGAATGCCCACTTGCCGAGCCGCTCATCGAGCGTGAAGCCGAACGCCTTGGGGAACCAATAGGTGTATCCGGCGAACACGCCGAAGACCACGGCTCCGATGATGACATTGTGGAAATGCGCAACCAGGAAGACGCTGTTGTGGAGCTGAAAGTCCGCCGGCGGCACGGCGAGCAGCACCCCTGTCATGCCGCCGATGGCAAAGGTGACTATGAAGCCGATGGCCCAGAGCATCGGTACGCTGTAGCGCACGTAGCCGCCGTACATGGTGAAGAGCCAGTTGAAGATCTTCACCCCGGTCGGCACGGCGATGATCATCGAGGCGATGCCGAAGATGGCGTTGACGTCGGCGCCCGCGCCCATGGTGAAGAAGTGATGCAGCCAAACCATGAAGGAGATGATGCAGATCGCCATGGTCGCATAGATCATCGAGCGGTAGCCGAACAGAGGCTTGCCCGAAAACGTCGAGACGACTTCCGAGAAGATGCCGAAGGCGGGAAGAACCAGGATGTAGACCTCGGGATGGCCCCAGGCCCAGATCAGGTTCATGAACATCATCGAGTTGCCGCCGCCGGTGTTGGTGAAGAAGTGGAAGCCGACGTAGCGGTCGAGGAGCAGCATCGCCAGCGTCGCCGTGAGGACCGGAAAGGATGCGACGATCAGGAGGTTGGAGGCGAGTGCCGTCCAGCAGAACATCGGCATGCGCGTGTAATGCATGCCGGGAGCGCGGAGCTTCAGGATCGTGGTGACGAAGTTGATCCCGGTCACGAGCGTGCCGATGCCTGAGATCTGCAGCGCCCAGCAGTAGTAGTCCACTCCGACGCCCGGCGAGTACCGCAGCTCCGAGAGCGGCGGGTAGGGCAGCCAGCCGGTGCGGTCGAACTCGCCGATGACCAGCGACAGGTTCACCAGGAGCGCTCCCGCGGCGGTGAGCCAGAAGCTGACGGAGTTCCATGTCGGAAAGGCGACGTCGCGTACTCCGAGCTGCAGTGGCACGATGACGTTCATCAGGCCGATGACGAACGGCATGGCGACGAAGAAGATCATGATGGTGCCATGCGCCGAGAACACCTGATCGAAGTGCGAGGGCGGCAGGAACCCGGGCGCGTGATAGGCCATCACCTGCTGCGTGCGCATCATGATCGCGTCGATGAAGCCCCGCAGCAGCATTACTCCGGCGAGGATGCAGTACATGACGCCTATGCGCTTGTGGTCGACGCTCGTGATCCACTCACGCCAGAGGTACGGCAGGTATCCCTTCATGACCACCCAGGCGACGACCGCCAGCAGGATGATCACGACGCCCAGGCCGGAGAAGAGCGGCAACGGCTCCTGCCACGGGATCGCCTGCCACGTCAGCTTGCCGAACAGAGTCATTTGAGTCCCACCGGATGCACGCCAGGTATGCCGCCGGTCGGGCCGTCACCCGGCGGCAGCTTTTGCATCACGATGTCGGCGAACAGGCCGGGTCGTACGGAGCTGTAGGTATATGGGTGAGGCGGCACGCTCTGCCGCAGCAGATCTCGGTACGCCGCATCATTCAGCGCGGGACCGGTGCCGCGTGTCGATGCCACCCACGCGTCGAATTGACCCTGCGGCACCGCGTCGGTATCAAAGTGCATGTCGGCGAAGCCGTCGCCGCTGATCATCGCGGATTCGCCGCGGTAGACGCCCGGGCGGTCTGCCTCGAGGTAGAGGGTTCCCGCCATGCCGTTCATGCAGTACAGCATGCTGCCGAGCTGCGGCACCCAGAACACGTTCCACACCGAAGCCGATGTCAGCACGAGGTGCAGTGGCACACCGGCGGGCACCACGAGTCTGTTGATGCTGGCGATGCCGAGCTTGGGATAGATGAACAGCCACTTCCAATCGAGCGACACCACCTGTACGTCGAGCGGCGCGGTCTTGGACCGCAGGGGTTGCGCGGGATCGAGATCGTGGGAGCTGATCCAGGCGATGCCGCCGAGGAAGACGACGACCAACGCCGGAATCGACCACACTACGAGCTCGACGCGTCCGGAATAGACGAAGTCGGGCTGCCGCCGGGCGCGGCGGTTGGACGAGCGATACCACCACGCGACGCCGAGCGTCGTAAGGATCGTCGGGACGACGATCGCGAGCATGATCACGACGGAATCGAGGAGAATCTTGAGCTCGTCGCCGCTGATGGGGCCTGCAGGTTGCAGCTGAGCGCGCCCGCAGCCGGCGAGCTGACCGAGCAAGACCAGCGCTATGAGTGCGAAACCGACATTGCCCGCAGTAGCCGAGCTTCTTTTCCGGTCGATGGCGGCGTCTCCTCCGGCAAGGCGGGCAAGAACGCCGATCCTACTATAAAGTTCCTGACGGTCCGAGTTGGACTTTCGCCCCGGCTCGGGCTCGGGCTCCAGCGCGGCGGTGATTGACCGTTCACGAGCATCACTGATATCGTTACCAACGACATGCGTAGAACAGCGATGCACGGGGCCGCGTTGGCCGCTCTGTTGGTGTTTGTGCTCATCACGACTCGGGCCGCGGGCGCTTCCGGCGCGTTGACGGCCATGAGCGGCAATCCGTGTCCGCCGCCCCAGCCGGGAGGCGGCGTCGGGTCGGCATTCATCCACATGCTTCTCACGCCCGGCGTGCGCTTCGTACGGCCGGGCCAGTCCCCGGCGGAGCAGCAGGCTGCCGAGCGCGCGGCGGCGCAGCAGCGGGCGCGTGACTGGGCGGATCTTTGCCGGTATCGCGCCGACAACGCGACGCTGGCATCGAATCCGCGAGTCGTGCTCATGGGAGATTCCATCACAGACTTCTGGCGCCAAGGCGACCCCGAGCTATTCGGCCACGGCATAGTGGATCGCGGCATCAGCGGTCAGACGACCAGTCAGATGGTCGTGCGTTTCTGGCCCGACGTGATCGCTTTACATCCCGGGATCGTGCAGATTCTGGCGGGCACCAACGACATCGCGGGCAATACCGGGCCGACCACGGAGCAGGACTTCAAGGACAACATCAGAGCCATGGTCGACCTCGCGCAGAGCCACGACATGCGGGTGCTGCTGGGCTCGATTCCGCCGGCGGTGCACTTCTGGTGGACGCCGCATCCCTATGAGCCGGCGGAAGAGATCCGCCGTCTGAACGACTGGCTGCGCAGGTATGCCGGGGCGAGCGGCGGCCGCGTCGAGTTCGTCGATTACTACTCGCACCTGGCGACGCCGGCCGGCGCATTCCGGCCCGACCTCTCGAATGACGGCGTTCACCCGAACGAAGCCGGCTACAAGGTGATGACCGGTCTGCTCGAGGCAGCCCTCAGCGCCGCGCGATGAGAGGTGCCTGAGCAAGTCCCGTACGCGAAGCCGCATCCCACATGAGCCGAGGGTCGAACGTGACCGAGGCGGCGATCGTCAGCAGGCTCATGATGATGAACGCGGTGGCACCCCAGCCGGCGGCCTCGGCGCCGAGATGACCGAAGTCGATGAGGGGCACGAAGAAGACGATCGTCAGAGGGCCGGTCTCCGACCATCGTCCCGCCTCGGCAACCGTCCGTACCAATCGCGTCCTGAGCACGAGCCGCCGGCCCGAGCGCCGCCATACGGCGACCACGCACCAGCCGAGACAGATCAGCATCAGGGCCGGATTGAGAATGCTGGTCCAGAACGTGACCGCGCCGAGCGGCCAGAGCCCGAGATGCCAAAGTTGCAGCACATAGCCGAAGTTGGTGTATTCGAGCTGCTTGCCGAGCAGATCGGAGCTGTTCATCGGATAGATGTTGGCGGGAAACAGCATGATGAACGCGGCGCACACCAACGCCGCGGTGATTGCGACCGCATCGCAGTTGCGGGCGCGCATGCGTGCACCGCAGCGGGCGCACGGTGCTCCATCGTGCGGCGGTGACTGAAGCAGGCCGCATGTCCCGCAGCCGAGCGCGCGATCGTGTGGCTCGGCGGCGCTTTCACCTCCGATCACGCGCCAGACCGTACGCTCGTCCAACGTGGCTCGCGACAGTGTCGTCAGCAGGCCGGCGGCGAGGAGAATCCGCCCGCCGCTTTCGATGGTCACGTTCAGGCGCTCTATCGTCGTGAGATAGTAGTAGCCGACGGCTACGGCCAGGAGGAAGACGTCCAGCATCGCCCAACGGTCGAGCCATACGGCCCAGCGGAAGGCACGACCCAGCCAGAAGGGGCGAAACCCCAACCGCAGCGCGCCGAGCACCGCTGCGAGCAGTCCCATGCGCAGGGCAGGCAGGACGATGACGAATATGGCGCTGAGACCTGCGAGCGCGACCCAGTCGTGGCTCCACAGCTCTGCCACACCTGCGAAAAGCGAGCTCTCGGAGCGTTGCCCTAGCAGCTCGGCTCTGAGAAGCGGGAAGGTGTCCACCATCGGCAGCAGCGCCAGCGTTACAAGGGTGCACGCGAGAGCGGCGTCGATGCTGCGTCCGACGGTGGTCTCTATATGAAAGTGGCAGCGCGCGCAGACGGCCGTGCTGCGCCGGGGCAGCGGAGGCAAGCTCAGCAGCGTGCCGCAATCCGGACAGGCAATGGCCACGTGGCAGAAATCCGCGAGTCAGTGCGGGCGTGCGGGTCGAACGCCGCGCTTGCGGGTAAGTTCCTGCGCGCTGTCAGGGCGAGCGCCGCGCCTGACGCTGCCCGCGCCGTCGGGTCGAAGAGCCGCGCTCGAGGAGCAGGCTCGGGAAGCCGCCTGCGCACAGCGCGCTGGTCCAGTCCTCGCAGAGTGCGACGGCCTCTGCGGGCTTGAATGTGCGGGGATTGATGCTGGCCTCGATCCATAGTCCATCGAGCAGCGCTGCGAGGGCGATTGCCGCCGGGCGCAGCCTGAACCGCGGCACGCCCTCTGTCCTGTGCAACTGGCCAAGGAGGGATTCGAGCGCCGAGCGGTAGGCGGCGTAGGTGCGGTCGTGCACCGCCCGCATTCCCGCATGATGGGAGATCATGCTCCAGAAGACGAGCCAGGTGTTGAAAAGGCCGGGGTCGAGCAGTCCGGGCGCGAACGATGCCTCGTAGAAGCGCTGCAGGCGCTCGCGCGGGCTGGCATCTACCTCACGCGCATGCCGGTCGATCGACTGCAGCAGTGACATCGAGAGCGTCTCGTACGATGCGGCGATCAGGGCGGAGACACTCGGGAAGTGATGAGTGATGAGGCCCGGGGACACTCCGGCCTCGGCGCCGATGCGCCGCACCGAGAGGCCGCCGTGGCCGTACCTGCGCAGACAGGCCAGGGTCGCTTCGATGAGGGCCTCGCGGCGCACGATGGGTGGTGCGCGGCGGAACTTCGGCTGCTGCTGTCTGGCCATCCGCCGCGATCATAGCGCCGCGGCGGCCCGGCGGCTCGACTTCGACGCAGCGGGCGCCACCCCCGGAGCGAACGCTGCGTCGCCCCTTGACCGCCACCCGGCGCACTGCTATACGGTTGTACAATAGCAACGAGGCGGAACCGGTCATGAGTGCTCGTGCGATCGACATCGTCCCCGCCGCTGAAGGGGAGGCCGTCGGCCTGCCGGGCTGGATATACCGCGACGCGGAGTTCTTCGAGCTGGAGAGGGAGCTCGTCTTCCGCCAGAGCTGGCAGATCGTCTGCCACGTCAACGACGTGCCGCGCAGCGGCGACTTCCATACGTTCGACTTCCTGGGCCAGGGCGTCGTCGCGATTCGCGGTGAAGACGGCCAGGTCCGCAGCTTCCATAACGCCTGCCGGCACCGCGCCGCGCGGCTCCTCGACGGGCCCAAGGGCCGTTGTGGACGTCGAATCACCTGTCCTTATCACGCGTGGACGTACGGCCTCGACGGGCGGCTGCTCGCCGTGCCGCAGCGCGATGCTTACGAGGGGCTGGAGCCGGAGCGGCACGGCCTCGCGCCGCTCGAGCAGGAAATCTTCATGGGTTTCGTGTTCGTGCGCTTGGCGCCCGGATTGCCGAGCGTGCGCGAGATGGCAGCGCCTTACCTCCATGAGCTCGAGGCGTACCGCCTGGAAGAGCTCGTGCCGCAGGGCAGGGTGACGCTGCGGCCGCGCGCGGTCAACTGGAAGAACGTCGCCGATAATTATTCCGACGGCCTGCACATTCCCGTGGCGCACCCGGGGCTCACGCGGCTCTTCGGCAACAGCTACGGCATCGAGGCGCAGCCCTGGATCGACAAGATGTGGGGCCGGCTGCGCGAGACTCCATCCTCCAACTGGTCCGAGGGACGCTACCAGGCGCTGCTGCCCCGGGTCGAGCACCTGCCGCAGGACCGGCAGCGGCTATGGACCTACTTCAAGCTCTGGCCCAGCGTGGCATTCGACATCTATCCGGATCAGGTCGATTTCATGCAATTCGTACCGGTCTCCGCGACGGAGACCCTGATCAGGGAGATCGCCTACGTGCTTCCGGACGATCGCCGGCAGATGCGCGCGGCGCGTTACCTCAACTGGCGCATCAACCGGCAGGTCAACGTGGAAGACAAGAAGCTGATCGAGCGTGTTCAGGAAGGCATGGCGTCGGACGGGTATACGCCAGGCCCGCTGGGGAAGGGAGAGGTATGCCTGCGGAGCTTCGCGCGGCGCATGCGGCAGCTGATCCCGGAGAGCCGGCTGCCCCGCGCCCCGGAGAGAGGTTGGAGCCTCAAACGCCATGAGCACTGAAACACGCGATGTCCTCATCGTCGGGGGCGGCCACAACGGGCTCGTGTGCGCCGCGTATCTGGCGGCGGCGGGACTGAAAGTCACGGTTCTCGAGCGCCGCGGCGTCGTGGGCGGTGCCGCGGTGACCGAGGAGTTCCATCCCGGCTTTCGCAACTCCGTCGCCTCATACACGGTATCGCTTCTCAACCCGAAGGTCATCCGCGATCTCGACCTGGGGAGCCACGGGCTGCGCATCGTGGAGCGCAGGCTTTCCAACTTTCTGCCGACCGCCGATGGCGGCTATCTTCGTACGGGCGCAGGCCGGACGCACGCCGAGGTCGCGAAGTTCTCCACCAGGGATGCAGAGCGCCTCGATGCCTACGGTGAGAGGCTCGAGGCCATCGCGGACGTGTTGCGCGGTATCGTGCTCGAGACGCCACCCAACGTGGTGCAAGGCAGCTGGGCGACCGCCCTGCCGGAGCTGTTGCGGACCACTCGCCTCGGTGCGCGGCTCGGCCGCCTGAACATGAGCCTGCGCCGGGAGCTGCTCAGGCTCTTTGCCGCTTCCGCGGGCGAGTATCTCGATGGTTGGTTCGAGAGCGATCCGATCAAGGCGGTTTACGGTTTCGATGGCATCGTCGGCCACTACGCGAGCCCCTATGCTGCCGGAACGGCGTACGTTCTCCTCCATCACTGCTTCGGCGAGGTGAACGGCAGGAAGGGAACGTGGGGTCACGCTATCGGCGGGATGGGAGCGATCACACAGGCGATGGCGAGGTCTGCCGCCGCGCGCGGCGTCGACATCCGCGTCGGATGTCCTGTGCGCGAAATCATCGTCGAGCGCGGTCGTGCGGTCGGAGCGATTACCGATACGGGAGAGGCCGTGCGCGCCGCGGCGGTAGTCTCGAATCTCAATCCCAAGCTGCTCTACATGCAGCTCATCGACCGCGCAGTGCTGCCGGGGGATTTTGCGGAGCGCATCGCGCAGTGGCGCTGCGGCTCGGGGACTTTCCGCATGAACGTCGCGTTGGCGGAGCTGCCGGACTTCACCTGCCTGCCGGGCCGGTCGCCCGCCGAGCACCACACGGCGGGAATCATCCTCGCGCCGACCGTGGGTTACATGGAGCAGGCCTATTTCGATGCCCGCACTCACGGCTGGTCGCGGCAGCCGATCGTGGAGATGGTCATTCCGTCCACGCTCGATGACAGCCTGGCGCCGCCGGGAAAGCACGTGGCGAGCCTCTTCTGTCAACACGTCGCGCCGCAGCTTCCCAATGGAGAGTCCTGGGACACGCACCGCGAGCGCGTTGCCGATCTCATGATCGACACCGTCAATCGTTTCGCGCCGAATTTCAAGGCTGCCGTCCTCGGGCGGCAGATCATGAGCCCGCTCGATCTGGAGCGGACTTTCGGCCTGATCGGCGGCGATATCTTCCACGGCAGGCTGCAGCTCGATCAGATGTTGTCTGCGCGGCCGATGCTGGGGTACGGCAATTACCGCGGCCCGCTTCCGGGTCTCTACATGTGCGGCGCAGGCACGCATCCCGGCGGCGGCGTCACGGGCGCGCCGGGCCACAACGCGGCGCGGGAGATCATTGCGGACTTTCGCCGCAGGCGTTTGCATCGAGCCGCATGAGGGGCTCGCCAAAAAAATATGATTAGGGCACATTAGGCGCACCTTGAGCACCCCCGCAGAGCCTGTCGGGACACTCGAAGTCGCGTTGGCGCACGCGTCCCGCCTGCTTGCCGTCAGACCGGCGCTGGCGGCCGAGCAGGCGTGCGAGATCCTGAAAGTCGTTCCGCGGCAGCCCCAGGCCATGCTGATCCTCGGCTTGGCGCGCGCCGAGGACGGGGACGTGGATGGCTCGATCGACGCGCTGACTCGAGCGGTGTCGCTGCAACCGGCTCTGCCCGATGCGTGGCTGGTCCTCGCCGAGCAATTGCGAGCGCGCGGCGATGCGGAGGCATCCGACCGCGCCTACGCCCACTACATCAAGGCGGCGACGCGCGATCCGCGGCTCATGGGTGCTGCGGCCGCGCTGTGCGACAATCGCATCCCCGAGGCGGAAGCACTGTTGCGCACGCATCTGGCGCAGCAGCCGAACGACGTCGCGGCATTGCGGATGCTGGCGGAAGTGGCCGCTCGTCTGCTGCGCTATTCGGATGCACAGCGGCTCCTCGAGCGCTGCCTCGAGCTCGCGCCGTCCTTCGATGCCGCGCGTCACAACTACGCAACGGTGCTCAACCGGCAGGGCAGGAGCGCGGAGGCTCTCGAGCAGTGCGCGCGGCTTCTGGCCAAGGACCCGCGCAATCCCGCCTACCGCAGCCTGCAGGCGGCCACTGCGGCCAATCTCGGCGATTATGCGGACTCCATCGCGGCGTACGAATCAGTGCTGCGGGACTACCCGCAGCAAGCGAAGCTCTGGATGAGCTACGGCCATGCGCTGCGCACGACCGGCAACGTGGCGGAGAGCATCGCGGCGTATCGGCGCGCATTGTCCTTGGAGCCGACTCTCGGTGAAGTCTGGTGGAGCCTGGCGAATCTCAAGACTTTCCGCTTCAGCGAGGCGGACGTGCTCGCCATGCGCCAGGCACTCGCGCTTGGGGATCTCGCGGACGAGGACCGGATGCACTTCGAGTTCGCGCTCGGCAAGGCGCTCGAGGATGCGGCGTCGTACCCTGACTCTTTTGCGCATTACGCCGCGGCCAATGCCCTGCGCCGCAGCCGGCACGGCTACGATCCGCAGGAGATGTCCCGCTTCGTGCGCCGCTCCAAGCAGCAGTTGACCGGACAATTCTTCGCCGAGCGTACCGGCGCCGGCGCGCAGGCGCGGGATCCGATCTTCATCGTGGGCCTGCCCCGCGCAGGCTCGACGCTCATCGAGCAGATCCTGGGGAGCCATCCCCTCGTCGAGGGGACGATGGAGCTGCCGCAGCTGCCGAACATCGCGCGCAAGCTGGCCGGCCCGAAGCAGGAGGAGGAAGGGATGTTTCTCAAAAGGCTCGCTGCGCTCACCCGAGATGAGCTGCGAGCCCTCGGCGAGGGGTACCTAGCCGAGACCCGCGTCATGCGCAAGACCGACGCGCCGTTCTTCATCGACAAGATGCCGAACAACTTCATGTACGTCGGCCTCATCCAACTCATCCTGCCGAATGCGGTGATCATCGACGCGCGGCGTCATCCGCTCGGATGCTGCTTTTCGTGCTTCAAGCAGCACTTCGCGCGCGGCCAGTGGTTCACCTACGGGCTCGAGGACCTCGGACTGTACTATCGCGACTACGTGGACCTCATGGCGCATTTCGATCGAGTGCTGCCGGGCCGGGTCACTCGAGTGTTCTACGAAGCCGTCGTGGAGGACACGGAGGCCGAGGTGCGCCGGCTGCTCGGGGCCTGCCGGCTGCCGTTCGATCCCGGGTGCCTGCGCTTCCACGAGAACGAGCGTGCCGTCCGCACCGCCAGCTCCGAGCAGGTGCGGCAGCCGATCTTTCGCGGGGCGATGGACCACTGGCAGCATTACGAGCCCTGGCTCGACCCGCTCAAGCAGGCTTTGGGAGATGTTCTGACGGAGTATCCGAAGGTTCCGGCCTTCCACTGAGCGCCGGCCGCCCATTGCAGCAACACAACAGCTCGGAGCAAGGGGAGTGAACGATGACTCGCAGCCGACGTCGAAAACTGTCACGTGAGCGGGCGAACAAGCTCCGCACATTCGTCCGCACGGGCGTTCCTCTCGCCTCCGCGGTCATCGCCGCCATGCCCGCCGCCAGGGCGCAGCAAGCACCCGCTCCCGCCAGCACGGACATGCTCCAGACCATCGTGGTCACCGCCGAGAAGGTCCAGGAGAACCTGCAGAGCGTACCCATCAGCGTCGAAGTGTTCGACAGCAAGAAGCTGAGTCAGCTGAGCATCGTGAATCTCGACGACTACGTCGAGTTCGCGCCGGCGGTCTCTTACGTGCGCAGCCAGGGCGAAGGCGGCAACGGCGAGCCGGGCTCCTCGCTCATCTATATCCGCGGTGTGGTGAGCGGTGGTGACGGCAACCACTCCGGCTCCGAGCCGAGCGTCGGCGTGTATCTCGATGAGCAGCCGGTGACGACCATCACCGGCGCCCTGCCGCTGCACCTCTATGACATCAACCGTGTCGAGGTCCTCGAAGGTCCGCAGGGGACGCTGTACGGCGCCAGCTCCGAGGCCGGCACGATCCGCATGATCACCAACAAGCCGGATCCGACAAAATTCTCCGCCGGCTACAACCTTCAGGCCAACAAGATCGAGGACGGCGGACCTGGCGACGTGGCCGAAGGTTACGTCAACATACCGCTCTCGGCGACCGCGGCCATCCGGCTGGTCGGTTGGCAGGAGCACGACGGCGGATTCATCAGCAACGTCGCCGG
>Ga0134125_10000428_pt1 | contig 57197 bp, 49 predicted proteins | sample KB31751_FD_96464 | JGI IMG/M metagenome (GOLD analysis project Ga0134125, IMG submission 96464) | Terrestrial soil microbial communities with excess Nitrogen fertilizer from Kellogg Biological Station, Michigan, USA - KB3-175-1 | ecosystem: Environmental > Terrestrial > Soil > Unclassified ... | reverse complement strand
GTCCACGGTTAAATGTACAGAAGGCGGATTCGCGGGCGGCGACACCCCAGGATCACTGCAGATAAAACGCCCACATCAAATCCCCCCCCGATACCAGCACGTACTGCACCCCCTCCACCAGATAAGTGATCGGGCTATTGCCGACTATCGCTCCCAGATCCGCGTGCCACAGAATCTTACCGGTATCGGCGTTATAGGCCACGAGATTGGTCATGTCGTCGCCCGCGAAGACAACGTGTCCCGCCGTGCTCAGCACTCCTGGCCACGAGCCGAACCCGAATCCTCCGCCGGGATACTCATGCTCCCATTTGATCGCGCCCGTCCTGTAATCGATCGCCTTCAGCGCCGATCGCGCGTTTCCAAACGCATACTCCGAGGAATGCGCAAACCCGACAGGCTTCATCGCGGGGTCTTCCAGATGGAAAACGCTGTATCCTTCAATCGCGTTCACATAGAGCAGCCCGGTATCGGGGCTGAAGCTCGGGGCCGGGAAGTTCGCCGCACCATCCGAAGTGGGCGTCACCAGTGAACCGCCCACGATCGGCTCCTGCGAGGGATCCGGGATCGGCTGCCCCTTTTCGTTGATCCCCTTCGCCCAGTTCACATGGATGAACGGCTTCGTCACCAGATCCTTGCCGTTGGTCCGGTCCAGCAGAAAGTAGTATCCATTGCGATTCGCCTGCGCCAGAAGTTTCCGTGGCCGGCCGTCGATGGTTCCGTCAATCAACACCGGCACTTCGGTGGCGTCCCAGTCATGCGTATCGTGCGGCGTCGTCTGGAAGTACCAGACCATCTTTCCGGTTTCTGCGTTCAAAGCCACAATGGACGAGGTATACAGGTTGTCTCCAGGGCGCGATGTTCCGTCGAAAACCGGATTCGGCTGTCCGGTTGTCACATACAGCAGCCCTAGTTCCGGATCGTACGTCGGCATCTGCCAGACGCCACCGCCGCCGTGAATCGCGGCGTCCTCGCTCGGCCATGTTTCCATGCCGGGCTCGCCCTTTCGCGGTGTGGAGTTCCAGCGCCACTGCATCTCGCCTGTTTCCGGATCGCGAGACTCCACCCATGTATCGTGGTCGGATCTATCGCCGCCCGTTCCGATGATGATGTGATTGCCGACGACGACCGGCGCGACAGAGGACGAGTACCCCAGCCCGCCCGGCGCAATTCGCTTGTGCCAGCGCTCCCTGCCCGTCACGGCGTCAATCGAAACCAGCCCTGGCTCCCCCGTCGTCATGAAGAGCCAGTTGTTATACATGGCGAGTCCCCGGCTGCCCCCGCCGCCGCTTCTGTAGGCAAAATGCCAAAGCCGCTTGCCGGTGCGCGCGTCCAGCGCAAAGGCGTTTCCGGAGGCTGAATAATAGATCACCCCATTCACCATCAGAGGGATAGCCCGAACGGGCGGCGCCGATGCGCCCGGCGGTGTGGGCGCGGGGTCGGCTCCATCGCCACCGAACACCGCGCCCTGATTGGCAGTGCTGACGCGCGAGACCCACGCCAGCGAGAGTGCGTGAACATTCTCGCGGGTGATCTGCCGGAGAGCGCTGTAGTGGCGGCCGGTGGAATCCCCGTGATACCCCGCCCATGTTGCGGTGGGTGTTTTCAGCAGCAGCCGGTTATCGAGCGGACCGCCCTGGGCGAACGCAATCGCCGCGGTCATTGCCAGAAGGATGGGGGATCTCATTGGGTCACCAGGTACGCTGTCAGATCGTGCATCTGTTTTGTCGTCATTCGCCGCATGGTCTGGACGTGTGCCGCGAGAGGATCGTGGATCGTCACCTTCGGCCCGTCGCCCCGCCGGGTCGCGGAGCGCAGCGCGCCGGAATCGTCCCGGAAGGTGACCAGGAAATCGGAGATCGTCAGCAGCGTTCCGCTCTCTGTCGTCCCATCCGGCTGCGTAATGGTTACGGTGCGCGCCGGTTCCGGTGGGTCGCGGCGGCCACGGGGGCCGCGTCCGCGCGGCAGCACGATCCGGTTCTGCAGCATGGCTGGGCTGTATTTCGATCCGATTCCTTTCAGATCGCCCGTCACTGAATGACAGGTGGCGCACTTGCCCTCGCCGTAGAAATACGCTTTGCCGTCACTCGCGTTGCCGACGATGATGTTCGGTGCCACATTTCCCACTCCGGCGTTGGCGAAATCCACCACGGTGCGGAAATACATCGCGATATCGCTGATCTCGGCGTTGGTCAGATGAATGGGCGGTACGGAGTTGTTCTTATGCCCGGCGGAAAGGAATGGACCCAGTTGAGCGCCTCTCGGGTCGAGCCTTACGCTGAAAGCGCGAGCCAGATCCACCCCGCGCGCGGTGCCGCGGGCATCGGCGCCGTGACAGGATGCGCAGTGAGCGTTGTAGACAACCTTGCCACGGTCAGAGGTGGCCGCATCGAGCGGGGGCAGGGGCGCCCGGCCGCCGCGCCCCGAAGAACCGGGGGGCGCCTGACCAGCGGCAATCACCGTCAGCAGAATGAGTAGCGCGCCAGTACAAGCCACGGGAAAACGAAACATAGCGGACCCATTTTATTTCACGCGTGTAGTCTTGCTGTCTGCGAAGGCTGTATCGCCCCGAGGTGACATGCAAATCGCGCCCGCCATCTTCGCGAGCAACGCTGCAAATCGGAAGCGCTCGATAGCCGCGGCATTGAGATATCCGGGCTTCGCTGAGATGTCGTATATCGTGCCGCATACCACTGCGTGCGCTGAATGTGAGCTAACGAATGGCATCTTGTGGTACTAGCCCCTGTTGATGCATGTTTAGTATTGACAGGTATGTGATGTCACGAGGGTCGCAACTCATCGCGAATGGAAAACCGCCGGCGGGCGGAAGGTCGCGCCGCGGTAACGCCCTTGTTGAGTTCTCCCTGCTGATGCCCTGGTATGTTTTTCTGTTTGTCGGCGTCTTCGATTTCGGATTCTACGCATACTCCCTGATCGCCACCGAATCCGCGGCCCGGGTAGCCGCCCTTTACTGCGCCACGGATTCGACAACGGCGACTGATTCAACGACCGCCTGCGGCTACGCTCTCGATCAGCTCCGCAATCTGCCGAATGTTGGTAACAGCATGTCGACATGCAGTGGCTCTCCCGTTACGGTGACCGCCAGTAGCTGGTCCGGACCAGACGGCAACGGCGGAACCTCGGTGCTGGTAACGTACACGACTCCTCAACTCATTCCCATTCCCGGTCTGCTGCCCGGACAACTGACGATCAATCGAACGGTGAAGATGCCGCTCAGGAGTTGAAAATGGCGAAACCGGGCAGCAGACGCGGCAATACTCTGATTGAATTCACGCTCCTGGGAATTCCGGTTATTTTTCTGACCATATCGGTCTTTTCCATCTCCATCGATATGTGGGAGTTCCATGAACTGCCGCACGCGGTGGAGATGACGGCGCGCTATGCGGCCACGCACGGTCAGGGATGCACGCAGGGCACAAACACTTGCGGCATCACGGTGGCCAACATGGTCACTTATTTCGAAGGACAGAATATTTCCCTGCTGCCGTCGCTCGTCAATGTCACTTTCACCGACGGCAGTGGATCGACCAGTTGCGCGCCGCTCACCAACTGCGAATCCAGTTCAGCGGTCTTCCCGAGCGCCGGCTATAACGCTGCCGGGCAGGACGTCACGGTCTACGCGACCTACACGCTCAGGAATCCGGTTGCGATGTTCTGGCCATCATCAGCCCAAAGCGGATGGCAGCCGTTCACAGTGGGCGCCACTTCGCGGCAAAGGATCCTGTTTTGACGAACACACGCGCCGGCATTCGGGATTCCCGCGCCGGACAGATCCTCATTCTTGCGGGGATGAGTATCTTCCTCCTGTTCGGCGTCATGGGTTTAGCCGTGGACTTAGGCTATGGCTTCTATGTCAAGCAAGCGGCGCAGGCTGCGGCTGATTCAGCCGCGATGGCAGCGGTGAACTATGCCTATAGAAGCGGCCACTATACGTGTGGAAGTAATGGCGTGGTTTGCGGAACGGCATTAAGCTGCCCGAGTCCGGTTGGTTCTGTATCGACAGCGCTGCTTGCTGGCTGCGCTTATGCAAATTCCAACGGCTTCGCGAATTCCGACAGACAGACAGTCTCGATCATCGCCAACCACACCGCTGTAAACGGCGCGTCCACCGTCTATTGGGCGCAGGCTACGGTTACACAGAGCGTCAGTAACTTCTTCGGTTTTGCCGCAAACATCACCGATCAAACGGTGCGCGCCTCGGCCACCGCGGCTATCGCTTCCATTCAGCCTGCAAATGCATCCTGCATCTACGCGCTCTCTTCTTTTTCAGACACGGCGTCCGGCAATCTGGCGACGAATTCCTGCGGTATCAACGTCGGCGGCAATTTTTCCTATTCAGGATCGGGAAACATCACCACCACGCAGATTAATGCCAACGGCAACTTCACTGACAGTGGATCGGGAAGCATCACCGCGAGTGGAAGTATTCTCTATCATGGAACCTATTCGAGGACAGGAAGCGGACGGGTTTCGCCTGCGCCAACTCCGGGCGCTACTTCCGTAACGGATCCGTTTTCGAGTCTCACTGCACCCACTGTGGGCACTTGCGATCACACGAACTACAGCTATGGCGGATCGAGCTCTACATCCATCCTGCCGGGCGTGTATTGCGGAGGGATTTCGATATCCGGATCCGGTCCCGTTTCATTTGGGACCGGCACCTACATCCTCCTGGGCGGTGGGTTCAGATATAGCGGTTCCGGCAATATTTCCGGAACCAACGTGATGTTTTATAACACCGGGGACGCCACGCATACGATCGCGCCCGTGAAGCTGACCGGCTCGGGCAACATGAACTTTTCGGCGCCTTCCTCGGGAACCTATCAGGGGATCCTGTTTTTTCAGGATCGGACAGAAACCTACGCCGGCGCCAACCAGATCACGGGATCGGGAAATGTTTCCAGCGGGACCTTCTATTTCCCAACCACGGAGCTTGACTACTCAGGATCCGGCAACGCCGCTTATCAGGCACTTGTGGCGAACGTAGTCAAGATTACGGGCAGCGGGAATCTCACCAACGATACTACCGGCCAATACACCGGGTTCATCAAAACTTCACTTGCGATGATCCAGTAACTCGCCGCTGGCTGGCCGGCTCCGTTAATTTTTACGATCGCCCCGGGAATGGCCACATTGACGACGCACCCAGGCGCGCCAACCCGTAATCGGGCTGATACGATCTTGCCTGAGAAACTGGGAGTGTGGCGGGTTTGCTCTTCCTTTTGGCTCATCCTGACGACGAAACATTCATCGCGGGCGGCACGATCGCTAAATACGCGGCGGCGGGGGTGGAGATCGGCGTCGTCTGCGCCACGCGCGGCCAACGCGGCAAGACCGGGGACGTTTGTGCTCGCGATGATCTGGCGAGCGTCCGCGAAGCCGAGCTCCGGGATGCCGCGCAAATCCTCGGCATCCGGCGCCTCGAAATTCTGCCCTATGAAGATCAGGCGCTCGCATCGGCGCCACCGGATGACATTCGACGCGCCATGGTTGCGGCCCTCCGGCGGCAACGGCCGCGGATCGCGGTCACCTTCGATCCGAACGGAATGAATTTGCACTCCGATCACATCGCGATCAGCCGGTTCGCGGCAGATGCGGTGGCAGCCGCGGCCGACAGCCGATGGTATCCGGAAACAGGCGAACCACACACCGTAGAGCGTATGCTCTGGTCGGGGCCGGGGAAGGTTTTCGATCTCGGGGGGATGAAGAACGTCGCCGGTCAGGCCGGAATAGACTTTCTGATCGATACCAGCCCTTATCGCGATAAAAAGATCGCGGCTCTTCGGGCGCATCGCACGCAGTATCCGGGCCTGAAGAAACTCTTCTGCGATGACACCACAACGTCACGCGAGGCCTTTCGCGTTGCCTGGGGACGACGGCCCTGCACGGTCCCCGCGCCGGATCTGTTCGCGAAATAGGATCCGCGCGGCACGCTGAGCCCGGCGGACGAATCAATTTTGCGAACTTTGTCCGTTGCCGGACGTATTCCCACCAGAGAGGACAAACCGCAATGACGCTCGCAAACTCGCTGGCAGCCGCATTGGTGACCTGCGCCCTGCTCGGCGCCGCGGACTCCCGGACGGTCGAGAAAACCCTGCCCTTGCCGCCAAACGGCTCTGTCACGATCGACAATCACAACGGCTCCATCACGGTAAACACCTGGGACCGCCCCGAAATCGAAGTTCACGCCGTCATTGAAATGAATTCCGGTTTTCCGTTTTCGGAGGCCGACCGCCGCCGTTTCAATGAAACCCGCGTGGATATCGATAGGATCGGCGACTCCGTGCGCATCAAGTCCGACTACCCCACATGGAGCTCCCTGCAGGGCGCGGATCCCGACATTCACTACACCGTGAACGCCCCTCGCACCGCGCGGTGGACCGTCCGCACGCATAACTCACGCGTCGAGGTCCACAATCTTCATGCGGCGCTCAGCATTTCCACCCACAACGGACAGATCGATGTCAGCGGCCTCGCCGGCGCTCTCGACCTCGATACCCACAATGGCAACGCCAAAGTGCAATTCGCGTCTTTGACGGCTCCGAGCAGCGTCGAAACGCACAATGGCGACGTCGAACTGGTGATACCCGCCGCCAGCCGCTTCACCCTTCACACCAGCGGCCACAACGGACGAGTGCAATCGGACTTCGCGATAACCACCCGAACACCAGGGCGGCGGGGCGCTAATCTCGATGGCGCCGTCAACGGAGGCGGCCCCTCCCTTCGTCTTACCTCGCACAACGGCAGTTTCCACCTTCGCAAAAGCTGAAGCGGTTCAGTTGGCCGTCGGCGTTCGGTCCCGTGGTCAATCACTGGCACATCAACGAGGTGCATTCCTGCACCCATGCGGCCTGAAGGATCCACCTTTCGCACGCTTCGGCTTGACCGCGATCAATGCGTCTACCGTGACTCCGCAGCCCAAATCGATCCTCCAGACAAGTGCTCAGGACAGTCCTCCCATCGGATGTGTGGAAGGTCGCCAACGAACTCTCGCCCTCGCCGCTGGACTCGACGCGCCCGATCTCCTTGCCTCCTATTCGTAGCGCAGCGCGTCAATCGGATCCAGCCGTGAAGCCTTGAGTGCCGGCAGCCACCCGGCGAACAGGCCGATCAGTTCCAGCACCACCGTCGACGTAATCACCGCAAATTGCGAAATATGCAAATGAATATCGCCGTTGCCCGATTCATCCTTGAACAACGGGCCCAGTAGCGGCAATGTCTGAATACCCGACGTCACTGCCCAGCCGAGCAGCACTCCAAGCAGTCCGCCGGCGGTGACGATCGCCATCGCCTCCACCAGGAACTGCCACAGAATGGTTCCCCTCGTGGCTCCCAGCGATTTCAGCACTCCAATCTCCCGCGTCCGCTGCGTCACCGAAACCAGCATGATGTTCGCCAGCCCCACGCCGCCGATCGCCAGCGTCAGCGCTCCAATCAACCCCAGCAGAATCTGCAGCGCCAGCGACATCGTGTCGATCACCTTCTGGAATTCGTTGAAGATGAAAAGCTGGAGAGCCTGTTCATCCTTGGGCGAAAACCCGTGCGTGCGCGCCAGAACTTCCCGCACGTTCCTCACGGCATCCTGGCGAAACACGGGGTTCGCCGGCATCCAGACAATATCCTGCGGATGTTTGATATCGGTCATCACCGACGCCGTCGACAGCGGCACAAAAATGCATTCGTTATCCGGCGTGTTGTAGTTCGAAATCTGCGTCTTGCTCTGCAGAACCCCAATGATCTGGAACTGGATGCCATTGACGGTAATCGTCTCGCCCACCGGCGGAATCTCGCCGAACAGCTTGTGCGCTGCCTTCGCCCCCAGAATCGCCACGCGCTGCTTGTTGACGTAGTCCTCGGCGTTGATCCAGCGGCCCTCCGACATCGTCATGTTGCGGACTTTCCCATACGGCGGCTCCACGGCCCGCACCGACATGCTCAGTTGCCGCACGCCGCGCAATACCGTCGCGCCGCGAATCATCGTCTCGGCCGAGACCGCGCTCACGAGCGGCACGTTCTCGCGAATGAGATCGACGTCGCTCAGATCGAGCCGAATCTCACGGCCGGAACGCTGCCCGCCCGCCTGCGTCGAAGTCTGGCCACCGAACATCAGAATCAGATCCTGCCCAACCGCCTGAAATGAGCTCTTCAGCGCGAATCCGAAGCCTTCGCCATACGAGTACAAAATGACAAAACACGCGACGCCCCAGCCGAGGCTCGCCATCGTCAGCAGGCTGCGCTGCCGGTTGAAATTGAGCGCGCCGGCCGCTTCACGGAGAATGGAGCCAAACTTCACAGGCTACCTCTCATACCGCAGGGCCTCCACCGGCGTGAGCGCCGCGGCGCGCCAGGCCGGCAGCAGCGCGGAGAGCACCGCAATCACTGTCAGAGTGACGAAAGCCAGCATCGTGCTTTCCCAACTCACCGGTAGCCCGGGGAACATGTCCGGCATCTTCACCAGCTTGAGCGCGCTCGAAAGCCCGAACGCCACCGACCAGCCGATCACGCCGCTGACGAATGCCAGCACCACGCCTTCCGCCATGAAGTCCGCCAGAATGCGCCCGCGCGTCGCGCCCAGCGCTTTACGCAAGCCGATTTCCCGCGTCCGCTCCGACACCGTCACCAGCATGATGTTCATCACGCCGATGCCGCCGAGCGACAGCGTCACGAATGCGATGAACCCCAGAAACACCGTCATCGAATCGAAAATGCCGTCGACCTGCTTCTGATCGTCCACGGTGTCCCACATCCCCATCGCGCTATCGTCGGCGGGGTCGAAATCATGATTGTGCCCGAGAATTTTCCGGACCTGGTGTTCCGCCTCGACAGCATCGATCCCGTCGCGCGGCTGATAGAGAATTTCCGAGAGATCCCCTTCGCGATAATCCTTCGCGGGCGGCATATCGCGGGCCATCGAAGTATACGGGAGAAAAACTTTCTTTTCGTCGATGCCGGAGTAGCTGCTGTTCTGATCCTTACTGGCAAGCAGACCGAGCACCCGGTACGGAATCGAATTCAGCGCGATGACGGTGCCCACCACCGCGGGCCGCGTGCCGAACAACTGCTTTTTCACGTCCTGCCCGATCACGCAGACGCGCTCGCCCGCTTTTTCCTCCCGATCGGTAAAGAATCGCCCCTGTGCGATCGGCAGCGCACGCACCAGCGGAAAGTGGCCCTCCACGCCGCTTACATCGAACGAACCGCTGTTATATGGACTCACGGCCTTCAGCCCGCCTTCGAGCTCCACCGAGACATTCTGCACCATCCACGCGTCACCCCGCAGACTCGCGGCGTCTTCGACGTTGAGGCGGATGCGCCGTCCGGCTCTCTGCCCGCCTGCCTGCATCTCCGTGCGGCCCCCGAACAGAATCACCAGCCGCTGGCCGAGCTCTTTCGTGTTATTGTGCTGGCCTTCCTTGAAGCTGTCGCCCATGGCGACGATGATCACCATCGACGCCAGACCCCACGCGATGCCCGCCATCGTGAGGAAGCTCCGCAGCTTGTTGCGATAGAGGCTGCCGATCACCTGGCTCAGCAGTTCGCTCAGGTAGGTCATTGCAGGATGACTTGCTGGCCTTCTTTCAGGCCATTGAGAACCTCGGTCTTCGCGCCGTTGCTGATGCCGAGCTTGACGGCGAGTTTCCGCTTGCCCGTCGGATCGGTCGCATCCGGAATCTCCACGGTGGTCGAGCGGTCTTTGTTGTAGAGCACCGCGCCTTCGGGAATCGCGAGCACGCCTTTGTGCTCCTCCAGAACAATCTCCGCATTCGCCGACATCTGCGCTTTCAGGATGCGCTTGTCGTTTGAAATCGAAACGCGCACTTCGAACGTGGTGACGTTATCTTTCTCCACTCCCATCGGCGAAATTTTGGTCACTTTGCCGGTGAAGGTCTGATCTTTGAACGATTCAATTTTGATGCGCGCGGGCTGTCCGAGATAGACGTGGCCGACATCGCTTTCATCCACCTTGCCCTTCACGTAGACTTCGTTGAGATCCCCCACCGTCATGATGGTGGTTGCGCTCGAGCCCACCTGAAGAATCGAGCTGACGGCTGTTCCGACTTCGCTGTCGCGCGAAAGAACAACGCCATCGATCGGCGAGAAGATCGTCGCGTTCCGCAAATTCTCTTCCGCCGCCGCGACCGTTGCCTGCTGCTGCTCGAGGGCCGCCTGCGCGCGCGCAATCGCCGCCTGCGCCGAGCCGAGATTCGCCGCCGCCGATTCCTGCTTGTTGGCCGCGATCTGATAATTTTTGTCCGCGTCATCGCGCGCGTTCTGCGCGATCAGGCCATCGCCGAACATCTTATGGGCGCGCTCCATATCGCGCTTCAGAAACGGCAGGTCCGCGCCTTTCGCGTCGACCTTATACCGTTCGTAATCGGCCTGCGCGGAGCGAAGGTTCGCTTCCGCAACATGCAGCGCCGCCTGCTGCTGTTTCAACGCGGGCAGCAGATCGTTCTGGTCCAGCTCGCAGATCACCTGGCCTTTGCTCACCGCATCGCCGACATTGAAAGGAAGCTTCTGAATAATGCCGCTGGCCTTGCTCTTGATTTCCACCTGTGTGACCGGCTGAATTTTTCCCGTGGCTACTACCGAGCGCGCCAGATCGAGGCGCTCCACTTTCGAGAGTTTCTCGGGATCGATCTTCACCGGCTTTCGGCCAAGCGCTTTCATTCCGAAGAAGCCGCCCGCGCTCAGAACGATCAGCGCCGAAATAATCCAGAGAGCCTTGCCGCGTTTACGCGCTGCCATGAGCTATCGCTCCTGTTCCGTTCTCAATATCTGCCTCAGCTCGTTATACGTACGACGCGGGGAAAAGTTCGCGGTTATCGCGTTACACCCGTACGCTCGCCACAGTTGTATGCTGTTGACGAATGCCGATCAATCGCCGTTTTGTGCTGTTCTCATGCGCGGTATTTGTGCCCGCGGTCTTCGCTCTCGCTCAGGCGCCAGGCCCCGCGGCCAGTCCTGACGCTGCTACGTCCGTCACCATTGGCGGCAAGACCCTTTCCATCAAATATTCCGCCCCATCCGTGCGCGCCCGGCAAATCTTCGGACCCGGCGGATTGCTCAGCCATGATCCCAACTATCCCGTTTGGCGCGCAGGCGCGAATGCCGCAACTTCTTTCCACACCGATGCCGATCTGACGATTGGCACGGTAAACGTTCCGAAGGGCGATTACACCCTCTACGCGCTGGTGGAAGATCCGGATAACTGGGAGCTCATCATCAATAAAGAAACCGGCCAGTGGGGACTGAGCTATGACGCCGCTCAGGATCTCGGCCGCGTGAAGATGACGATGAGCAAGCCGCCCGCCCCCGTCGAAGTCTATAAAATGACCCTGTCCGCCACCGGGCCGAAATCCGGCAAGCTCCAGATGGAATGGGAAAAGCACATCGCTTCCGTGAACTTCGCTATTAAATAAATGTAAACAAGGCAGATAAATGCCCCTTGAGGCGGCCGGTTTCGGCTATACTCTCTGAAAATGGCAAAGGGCGGATCGAACCGGAAGGTCGCGAACAGTCTCCTCGCAGCAGGAGCGGCTGCGGTTTTGACGGTCTATGCCGCCGGATATGAGCGGACGCGCCCGGCTGCCGAACAGCTGGAAGCCGAGTCCGCGGTTCGGCGCCCGCTTTCGAGGCCTGCGGCGCCATTAGCCGCGCCCTCCGCGCCAGCCGTGCAACCTCAGGACAAGCGGGAATCGGTGCGTGAAGTGGCCACCGTGGCTTCTCCATCCGTGCCCGCCCCGGCCCCTCTTGCGACACCCGCTTCGGAGCCCAGTCCGGAGGTTGCCCCCGCCGCCCCGCCGCCTGTATCTTCACCCGTTACTCCCGCTCCGGAACCTGCCGCCCCTGCCCCGGCGGCGGCGATTGTCGCCACGCCCGCCGTACCCAGCCCGGCACCCGCCACGCCTGCCGCTCCCCAGCCGGCTGCGCAATATAAGGATGGCACCTATAAAGGATGGGGCACCTGCCGCCACGGTGACATCGAAGCGCAGGTGGTGATTGAAGGCGGCCGCATCACTTCCGCCTCCATCTCCCAGTGCCTCACGCGGTATTCCTGCGACGTTATTGGACGCCTCCCGCCGGAGGTCGCCCAGCGCCAAAGCGCGGAAGTCGACTATGTCAGCGGCGCGACGCAAAGCGCCAATGCTTTCTATTACGCAGTGCTCGAGGCTTTGGGCAAAGCGAAGTGAGCTGCCCGGAAGCGAACCGGGAATCCATCGCCCGGACCGAGGCGGTGATGGGGACCCTCGTCACCATCGAAGTCCTGATTCCCCGGGGAACCGATAACAGACCCGCGCACGAGGCAATCGAGCGTGCACTGGGCTGGTTCCGCGAAATCGAAAAGCGTTGCTCCCGATTCGATCCCGCGAGCGAACTCATGCAACTGGCCGCCCGCCCTGGCGAGCCCGTGGTGACCAGCCCCCTGCTTTTCGAGGCGCTCCGGTTCGCGCGGCTCGTTGCCGAGGAGACCGGCGGCGCATTCGATCCCACCGCGGGTCATCGCATGATGGAGCGCGGCTTCGATCGCGAACATCGCAGCGGCAAGGCGATTCGCGCGAGTATCCAGCCTGCCGCCGATGCCACCTGGCGTGACATCGAACTCGATCCCGGCCGCCATACGATCACGCTGCGCCGCCCGCTGATTCCGGATCTCGGCGCTGTCGCCAAAGGACTGGCGATCGACACCGCCACGCGTGAACTGACGCCTTTCGTGAATTTCGCCATCGACGCCGGCGGTGACTTGTTCATGGCTGGAACAAATCGTCTCGACGAGCCGTGGACGGTCGGCATCCGTCATCCGCGCCGCAGAGACGCGCTGCTCGAATCGCTGCTCATTTCGGGGCAGGCGGTTTGCACTTCCGGCGATTACGAGCGCCGCGGCGCGGACGGCCGTTCGCATATCCTCGATCCCCGCACCGGTCGCGTTGCGGAAGGCCTTGCCAGCGCCACCGTGATCGCCCCCCTCGCGATGCTCGCCGATGCCCTCGCCACCGCCGCGTTTGTCCTCGGGCCGGTCGAAGGCATTCGGCTTCTGGAGAGAATGGGCGTTGCCGGTATCCTCGTGACTCCTGATCTCGAGCGGTTCGAAACCGGGAGACTTCCCCATGCTGCGTGAAGCGAAGAAGTTTTTCAAAACGCCGAAAGGTCTGCTGATCCTGATCCTGATCGGCCTCATCGCCCTCGCCGCGCCCGGTCAGGGATGGCGGACGCTTCTGCCCGGCATCGCCGCCGCCGTGGCCGTAAGCGGCCTGATCGACCTCTTTATTCTCCGTTTTCGGAAAAATGTCTGGGAATTTCCGAGCGGCGCCGTCCTGACCGCCATGATCACCGCCATGGTGCTGCGCGCGCAGGAGCCCTGGTACGTAGTTACAATCACCTCGGCTTTCGCGGTGATCAGCAAATATATCGTACGGACGCGCCACGCCAACGTGTTCAATCCTGCGGCCGTCGCTGTGATTGCCAGTTACTACGTTTTCCACACCGGGCAAAGCTGGTGGGGGGCACTGACCGAAGTTCCGCTCTGGATACAGGCGGCGCTCATCCTCGGTGGCATCTTCATTACTGACCGCGTCAAAAAGATGCCGCTGGTGCTGACTTTCCTGGGGGTCTACTTTCTTTTATTCACCGCCGCCTCCTATCTCGGGAATCCCCGCTGGGTCGCCGAGATCTACCGTTCTCCCGACGCCGAGGCGGCCCTCTATTTTGCCTTCATCATCCTGACCGACCCGCCGACCTCTCCGGCCAAATATCCCGACCAGTTTATTTTTGGAACGCTGGTCGCGATCGTCAGCTTTGCCTTTTTCGAATGGGCCGGGGTGGTCTACTACCTTTTGGCGGGAGTCCTCACCGCCAACATCTGGGAAGCATGGAGGCGGGTCAACCGGCGCGAAAGCCGTGGGCCGCTGCACGGTCTGCGCAACTTCGTCCGCGCTCTGATTCCGCCGTTTTTGTGGCCCCTACCCGTGCAGAATGAGTAAGCAGGCGACAAATCCGCCCAGTAAACTTATGTTTCGTTTACCTGTATTAAGTATTACATAAATTAGTTCACGCGGAAAACAAAACCGTCGCATATTGACACTTGTTTACGCCCGATGGTATCGTCGCCAAGGACATGGTGTAAAACCATTCAAACAAGGGAGTCTGTCTTTTGGTTCAAAAAACATTTAAGGGGGTTAATGTGAAATACAGTTACATCTCACAGATCGCTCTCGCTTTCGCATTCAGTAGTCTCACACTTTTTGCGCAGGTCAGCAGTCAGATTGTAGGCACAGTAGTCGATCCGGCGGATGCGGCTGTCGCCAATGCGCCCGTCACGCTGACCAGCACGGATACAGGCGCGGTCCGCACCGCAACAACCGACACAATTGGAACTTATCGCTTCACCAACGTCAACCCTGGCACGTACAGCGTCGGCGTGAAAGCCACGGGTTTCAAGTCGTTCACGCAGGGCGGCGTTGTGGTGACCGCGAATGAAACCCACACCGTCAACAAGATCACGCTTCAGCTCGGTAATGTCTCGGAATCGATCTCGGTAACCGACGAAGTCGCACAGGTCCAGCTTTCGAGCTCGGAGAAATCGCAGACCGTCGATGCGAAGGATCTCGATAGCCTCACGCTCAAAGGCCGTGATCTTTTCGGCTACATTCGCCTCGTTCCGGGCGTAGTTGACACCGCGAACCGCGATGTCACCAGCCACGGCGCCATCAGCGGCATGAATATCAACGGCGGGTTCACCGCGCTGAACTTCGTGGTCGACGGTATCACCGACATGGATACCGGATCGAACACATCCGTGCAGTACGAACCCAACCTGGACGCAGTACAGGAATTGAAAGTTCTAACCTCGAACTATCAGGCGGAATTCGGCCACACGTCGGGCGGTACCATTACCGTCGTCACGAAGAACGGCACCCAGGAGTTCCATGGGAGTGCCGCGTGGAATCACCGCCATGAAGAGTTCAACTCCGATACGTGGTTAAACAACCACACCATCAAGAATGGCGCGGCTACGCCTCGCGTGCCCTACCGGTACAACGTCGAGACATACAGCATCGGCGGCCCCATTTTTATTCCGAAGCACTGGAATCGCGATCGCAAGAAGGCATTCTTCTTCTGGTCACAGGAACGCACCGGCCAGTTCGTGGCGGGTTCCACCCAGACCAAGTACACGCCCACCGCGCTCGAGCGCAATGGCGATTTCTCGCAGAGCTTCAACAACAATGGCACCCTGATCAAGGTTCTCGATCCGGATAACAACAATGTGCAGTTCGCGGGCAATAAGATTGCTCCTTCCCGGATCGATGCGGCCGGACAATCGGTGTTGAATTTCTTCCCACTCCCGAACTATGATCCGACGCTGCCTTCGCAACTCCATGTCATCAACTACACGGAGCAGGGAAGCGCTATCCACCCCCGTCTGAACTCGGTGCTCCGCGGCGATTACTACTTCAGTAGCAAGCTGAGCGGCTATTTCCGCTTCATCAACGACGCGGACTATATGTACCAGCTCTTCAGCGGCGTGCAGTTCGCGCAGGATGAAGGCGGTCTGCTCGGCGCCAAGGGTATCGCCCCGATCATTCACCCGAACGGTGGCCACAGCGAATCCGGCACCCTGACCTACACGATTACCCCGACCATGGTCAATGAGACGACGCTCGGCTATACGTGGGACCAGTACACGTTCACCACGACCGACAACTTCGCGACGGAAGCGCGTTCGCTGCTCCCCCTTCTGCCGACGCTGTTCCCGATTCCGAAAACCGATGAGCAGGGTCCGATCAATGGCTATGCGGACCCCACTATTCTGCCAACGTTTGTTTTCGGCGGCGCCCCTGCGAACTCGATGACCTATGAGCGCTCCGGCGCATCGGCCGGTCAGGAAATCGCCACCAATCCTACGTGGTATTACATCGACAATCTGAGCAAGGTTGTTGGCCGTCATGCGTTGAAGGCGGGTATCTACGTCGAATTCAATACGAAGTACCAGTGCGCCTGCAAGAACTACGCGGGCAACTTCAACTTTGCGACGAATGCGGGTATCCCGTTCCTGAATACCAACGACGCTTACGCAAACGCGCTGCTCGGCCACGTGAACAGCTACAACCAGAACAACGCCGAGCTCACGTTCAACGTGGTTTATCAAAACTACGAATGGTATATGCAGGACAACTGGAAGGTGGGCCGCCGCCTCACGCTCGATCTTGGCGCCCGGTTCTATCACCAGTCGCCTCAGGATGACAACGGCCATACATTCGTGAACTTCCTGCCGTCGAAGTACAACGCCGCGACGCAATCGCGGCTGTATGTTCCGGCCTGCGCGGGTGGTGCCGCCACCTGTACGGCGGGTAAGGGACTGGAGGCGATGGATCCGGCCACCGGCAATCTGGTCAGCAATGCCTTCATCGCCAAGCTGGTGCCCAACTCCGGTGATGCGGCTTCCGGCTCTGCCATCCTCGGCGTTAACGGCGTCAGCGAAGACACCTATCACCAGCAGGCCGTTGTGGTCGCGCCGCGTATCGGTTTCTCGTATGACCTTTTCGGTGACGGTAAGACCGCTCTCCGCGGCGGCTGGGGCGTTTTCTATAATCGCCTCGACGGTAACCAGTACTACGGTCTTTCAGCGCAGGCGCCCGCGTCTTACAACGTTGGCGTGAACGACGAAACCCTCGCCGACATCAGTGCGCAGAACACGGGCGCGGTTCCGTCGATCAACACCCAGCAAGGGGTCACCCCGATCTCCATGCAGGCTTACCCCGCCGAAGTGCCTTGGGATACGGTGCAGAACGCGAGCCTCGGCATCCAGCGCACGATCGGTAACAGCTGGACCGTTGACGTCGGCTACACTCACAATCGTGTCTATCACCAGCACATCAGCGCTGGTTGCTGCAACGTCAACTATATTCCGATCGGCACGGGTTGGCCCTTCAATAAGGCCAACATCGACCCGACCACAGCGGGTGGCACCACCCCCAACAGTCTGCCTTCGGATCTGCTGCGGACGAAGTACCCGGGCTACGGTTCTATCAATATGGCGAACTTCTCGGGCCACTCGAACTACAACGCGCTGACGTCAACGCTGAACAAACGCCTCACGCACGGCCTGACGTTCGGTCTTTCCTATACGTTCTCTCGCGCGCTCGGCACCACGAGCTTCAACCCCGTGGTTCCCGACAACGAAGCGTATAACTACGGACGCATCAGCACGGATCGAACCCACAACCTTCAGGTCAGCTACTCGTATGACATTCCTGGCATCGCGAAGAAGATGCATTGGAAGGCCGTCGGCTACGTCACTGATAACTGGCAGCTCTCGGGTATCACCTCAAGCGCGAGCGGTTCCCCGACCAATCCCAGCTGCGGTCTTACATCCGGTCAGCCCGGTCCGACGGGCGGTTATACCGGGACGCCTGACCTCGGCACGCGTTGCCTGGCGATCGGTAACCCGTTCGATAATATCGGATCGAATGGCAACGGCAAGTTGTACTTCAACCCCAGTGCTTTTGCGATGCCTGCACTCGCGACTGGACCCAATAACTCCATCGTTGGCCCGCCGGTTTGGGGTAACATGGGTGGCGGCGCGGGTGTTTTCACGAACCCGCATGTCACGAACTTTGATATGACGCTCACCAAGATGATTCCGCTCGGCAATGAAAAGCGCATCATGAAGCTTCAGGCCCAGGCCTACAACGTCTTCAACCATGCGGAGTACAGCGGCTACAACGAGGGCATCCAGTTTGACACCAAGACCAATCTGGTGTCGAATCCCCTGTCGCTTGGTTATCCGAACAACACAGTCAACGGTTCCAACCGCATTCTGGCGTTCTCCGCCCGCGTCGAGTTCTAAGCGGACGGCAGCGGTAAATCAAGAAGGGCTGGTATCCGGTGACCGGATACCGGCCCTTTTTTTGTTTTGTGGGCCGGCCGCCTGGCTTTCGCCCGTCGCGGACTGCGGAATTATTTCAGGCAGCGGATTGACACCCGCGGTTATTTCTACTACGCTGTTATCCAAATGGCAAAGCCTGATGCCCTCGGTTCCTTCGAGCAGGTCGTCCTGACCGCTCTCCTCGTCCTCCGCGACAATGCCTACGGTGTCACCATCCGCGAAAAAGCGGAAGAGCTCGCGAACCCGAAGAAGGTAGCGATCGGCGCCGTCTACGTTACCCTCGACCGGTTGGAAGAAAAAGGCCTCATTTCGTCGTGGCTCTCCGACCCCACGCCCGAACGCGGTGGCCGCGCCAAACGCTGCTATCGACTCGAACCTCCGGGCCGCCGCGCGCTCGAAGAGGCGGCCGTAACGGCAAAGCGCATCTGGGACAGCACCTCGAATGTCTGGGGCAGGGACTGGGCCAAAGGAGGAGCGAAATGATGACGTACCCGCCCCCGCTCGCCGAAGATCTGGTCGCCTGTGTGCTTCCGCCGGCGTGCCGCGAAGAAGTTCTTGGGGATCTCTTCGAGAGCTGCCGGACTCCGGCGGATTACTCGTTGAGCGCGCTGGCCGTCGTGCCGCGTGTCATCTTCAGTCAGATTCGCCGGAATACCGATTCCCTGGTCTTCCTGCTCACCGCAAGCGCGCTGGCGTATTCATTCATCGCCGGATCGCACGGCCTGTCGTCCGGCGTGGCGCATCCGCTGCTTCGCCTTGCCATCCCCATGGTCCCCGCGCTGCTGGCGCTCCTGATCTGCAACGGCTTTGCGCCTGTCGAAGAGCGGCGTCTGCACGCGGTCACATTCGACATCGTCGTTGCCGGGGCTGCCGCGGCCATTACGCAGCTTGTTCTGCTCACCATACTTCAGACCAGCCTGATGCTCCCCGGCTGGTGTCCCTCTGAAAGAACGGCATTAAGCTGGGTCGCCATCATCCTGCTGCGCGCCATTTTTCCGCCCGGCGTGAAGCTGCCGTCAGTCCAGCGGAGCCTGACATGAGATACGCAGCCACTGTCGAGTCGCTCCCGCTCCGGGCGCTGGGCAACGCGGAAAACTGATCCTCATGAGAACGAACCAAATCGACGATCGATTCAGCGTTCTCGTACGCCTTTTCTTCAGCCGCTTCTTCGATAAGGAGTCACTGTCCCCGCAGGGTGACCCCGCGGCTAACGTCGTTCAGACACTCGGAATCCTGGCGGCTCCGGGCGGCTTCATTTCCCTCCTTCTCTACTTCAACGGGCACATCAGGGCGGGCTGGAATCTGGTTTCCCTGCGATGCCTCTTTCTCGCATTCTCGATGTCAGTCATCAGCTTTATAGTGGTCTTCGAATGGGACGCCATCTTCCCCGATCGCCGCGACTATCAGGTCCTCTTTCCTCTTCCGCTGCCGTTATGGAAATTGTTTCTCGCGAAAATGACGGCGTTCGTCCTGTTCCTTGGAATGTTTCTGATTGCGATCAACGGCATCATCACCCTGTTCTGGCCCGTGATCTTCGATAACGGCAACTATTTCGTAGTGGCCGGAACACATTTGCTGGTCATAGCGGCCGCCGGGCTCTTCTCTGCTTTCGCTGCTGCCTCGATTCAGGGCCTGCTCCTGATTCTGGTCCCCGCCGGCATCTTTCGCTTTGTCGCAACCTGCGCGCAGACGCTGTTGCTGACTGCGATGGTGATGTTTTTCTTCATCTCACCCCTGATCGCGGGAGTGATCCGCCCTGTAACCGCCGCACATGCCGATCTGGCGCGATGGATTCCCGCCTTCTGGTTTTCCGGCCTGTATGAACTCGTGCGCCCCGCGGTCCGAAGTCAGGAATTGCTCCATCTCGGGAGAACGGCAGTCATCGCACTGGTCTCCGCGATAGCCGCGTTCGCGCTGACGCATCTGCCCCTGTACGTCCGCCACACGCGCAAGTTGATCGAGGCATCTCCCTCCAGTCCATCCGGACCGGGGAGACTGCACGCCGCGCTGAACGCCATGGTGGATCGCCTGCTTTTGCAGCACCCCATTCAGGAAGCGGTCTACCATTACATCGGCCAAACCATTACCCGCAGCATGAAGCACCGCCTCTTCCTCGCGGTCTATGCGGGATTCGGCGCCGCCCTCGTCGTGTTCAGCCTTGCGCCACTCCTCGCTACCCGTTCCGGTCCGGAACGTGCCACCCTCATGGCCGTGCCCCTGACCCTCTCATTCGTGCTGGTCTCAGGCCTGCGCGCGGCGTTCAACTTTCCGGCCGAGCTCACCGCCAACTGGGCCTTCCGGATGACCGATACCAACCACACGCGCGAATGTCTGATCGCCATGCGAAAGTGGACCGTGGTCTGCGGTGTGATTCCGCTGTTTCTGCTGCTGGTTCCGTTCGATCTCGCATTCTTTTCCTGGGACGTCGCGCTGTTTCCGTTTTTTTACGGCGTCACGCTTTCCGCCGTACTGGTGGAGGTGATGTTTGTCGACTTCACAAAAATTCCCTTCACCTGCGGCTATTTTCCGTCGCGGAATAATCTCGTCTGGCTGATTGCTATGTATGTCGGCGGCCTGATCCTCTACAGCAGCCGGATGGCGGATCTCGAAATCTGGCTGCTGGACCGGCCCCCGTACGCCGCGGCGTTTTTCTCGGCGGCTGGCATGATATGGCTGCTGTCCTGGACCTGGCGCGCTCGCGCGGGATCTCCGGTCAACCTGGATTATCTCGGCGACGACGATCCGGTCATCCGCACCCTGGAGCTGTCGCGCTAACCATGCTCGAAATTCAATCGCTCACGAAATACTACCGGAACATTCCCGTAGTGAATGATGTCAGCTTCTCCGTGAGGCCCGGCGAGGTCACCGGCTATCTGGGACCGAACGGCTCCGGCAAATCGACCACGGTGAAGATGATCACCGGCATGCTCGAGCCCAGTACGGGACGCGTGCTTCTCAATGGCCGGGACATTCGATCTGACATGGCGGCTTTCAAGCGGAGGCTTGGCTATGTCCCCGAAGAGCCGCACCTCTATTCGTATCTGACGGGGCTCGAATACCTGCAATTAATCGGGCGTCTGCGTCTGTTGCCGGCCGCCGCTGTGGACCGTAAGGCGAATGATCTGCTGAATCTGCTGGCGCTGCATCCGCATCGGCATGCCTCCATTTCTGCGTATTCCAAAGGCATGAAGCAGCGCATTCTGATCGCGGCGGCGCTGCTGCACGATCCCGATCTTCTGATTCTCGACGAGCCGCTGAGCGGGATCGACGTGACGTCGGCCCTGTTATTCACGCACCTGCTGACGGAACTGGCCGCCGCAGGCAAGATGATCCTCTACATCTCGCACGTCCTCGAAGCGGTGGAGAAAGCCTGTGCTCAGGTAGTCATCATTTACAAGGGACGCATACAGGCCGCCGATTCGGTGGAGAACCTGCGGAACCTGATGCAGCTGCCTTCACTTGGGGAGATCTTCTCGCAGCTCGCGGAGCAGCGGGATCTGGAAAAGGCCGCGCGGGATATCGTCGCGGTGATGAAAGGTTAATCGCATGCAAAGAGCCGTCATTCTTCTCATGCTGTTATCCGCAGTCGCGGCCGCGCAGACGCCTTCCTTCGAAGCCGCTTCCATCAAACCCAACAACTCCGGCGAAAATTTCATATCCGTTCGCCTCGTTCCCGGCGGAAGCGTGCGAGCTTTGAATGCAACGCTCGAGTCTCTGATCACGACGGCCTGGCAGATTCCCGATTTCGAGCTTGCCGATGTCCCCGGTTGGGCGAAAAGCGAACGCTGGGATATCGAAGCCAAAGGTTCCGGCGATGCTCCTCCCCCGGAGACTCTGCGCAAGCTGCAAACTCTCCTTGCCGATCGATTCCACCTGCGGGTCCACACGGGAACGCGGGAGATGCCGGTCTATGCACTGCTGATCGCGAAATCTGGCCCGAAGCTGCCGCCCTCGCGCGAAGAATGTTTTGACCCGACAGCCGGTATTCCGCCGCCCTCGCTGATGGCGCGCCCCTGTGGAGGCTTCAACAGATCTCCCAATCAACTCCTCGGTGCGGCAGACACCACCGCGAACCTCGCGCAGGTGCTCGCCAAAACCCTCGGGCGCTCGGTCATCGATAAGACCGGACTCGCGGCAACCTTCGACGTCACGCTGAAATGGACACCCGATGAACTTGTGCCTGATACCAATAGCGACGCTGGCAGCATTTTCACTGCTCTACCGGAACAACTCGGCCTGCGCCTCGAATCGCAGAAAGGACCAGTGAGCGTCCTCGTTATCGACAGCGCGGAACGTGCCACCCCGAACTAGAACCCTTTTGGGGGGCGGACGCCCTCGTCCGCAGCCGGACCCCGGTCCGGCTCTTCTATCGCCCCAACCGCCGCAGAATATTCTCCGCCGCCGCCTTTACTTCCGGATCGCTCCCCTCGGCCGCCAGTTTCAGATGCTCTTCCGCTCCCGCGAAATCCCGGCTCTTCCCGAGCGCGACACCCAGCTCATACTGAGCCGACCATAAATCCGGCCGCAGCTTTACCGCTTCACCGAACTCCCGTACCGCGCCCTGGAGATCGTTCCGGCGGCCCAGCAACAGTCCCCAAAGCTCATGCGCTTCGGGCACGCGCGCATTGGTCGCAACCGACCCCGACACCTGCTTCTCCGCCTCATCCATCTCGCCGAGCGAATACAGCAGCCGCGCATAGTTGAGCCGCGCCTCCGCGTAATCCGGCTTCAACTGGATGCTGCGCTCGAAGTGGAACCGCGCCTCCCCTGCGAAAGCGTTCCCACGCGAAGCCAGCACGCTCGCCAGATTCATGTGCGCCTGCGGCAGGTTAGGCTCGATCCTCATCGCCTCGCGAAATTCTTTCTCGGCGCCGGCACTGTCTCCTCCCGCCAGCAGCAGCGATCCCAGCGAAATATGGATCTCCGCCACTTCCGGATCGATCCCGATCGACCGCCGGAACAACGCCATCGCCTCAGGCGCGCGGCCCTCGCGCATCACCACCTGCGCCAGCATCCCCCACGCGCCGGCATCCTCCGGCGCCAGCGTCGTGACCCGTCGCAGCGTCGCTTCCGCGCGGGGCAACTGGCCCGCGTCCATCTGCGCGCTCCCCAGCCGCCGCAGAATCAGCGCCGAACCCGGCGCATGCTGCGCGGCCTCTTCGTAATACTGCAGGCCCTTCGCCACGTTGCCCACCGCAGTCAACCCATCCGCCAGATCGGCATAGAACTCCGGCTGCGCGGGCTTGTACTTCTCCACCAGGCCCTCCAGCAGCGGCACCCCGCCGGACATATTGCTGTGCTCCACAATCTGCGAAACCGCGCCGTACAGCTCAGCCTCTTGCTCCCTGCGCGCCGGTGGCGTCGTGGTGGACGCCATATTCTTCGGATAATACGGCACCACCTCGCCGCGATAGGGCGGCGTCTCGGATTCCGGAATCTCGCGCTTCGCCGCTGTCAGATCGCCCGCCGGCTGCCGGGCCCGGATGAAGTGGTCCGTCATCACGATGTACACCGCATCGTCCGTCCGCCGTTTCGGCATGTGGCACGAAATGCAGTTGGCGGCCGCGCTGTGGGGCGGGGAAGCGGGCATCGCCTCGAACGCGCCAGCCTTAGCAGTGCTCCCGTGACAGGTCTGGCAAACCTGGTTGTAATGCGCCGTCGCCTGTTCGCCGCGCGGAATGTCGTGCGGATCGTGGCAGGTGGTGCAGCGCAGCTTGCCCTCGCTCTTCAGAAAGCACTGCGACTCGCGCATCCTGTACGCTCCCTGCGCCACTTCGAACCGCTCCCCCATCCCGCCTGCGCGATCGAACGTCAGCCGGAAATCGCCCAGCGGCTGGCCGGGGCTGTACGAGAAAGGTCCACGGTCGAACTTCCGAAGATCGTGCGGCAGGTTCTGGGTCGAGGTCTCCAGATGGCACTGCATACAGACCTCCATCTCACGGTCGCCCGTCAGCTTTTTCGGATTCACAATCGCCGCGCGAATCTCCGCCGCCTTCGCGCCGGGCTTCGAAGCTGTCTCCACATGCAGCGCACCCGGCCCGTGGCACCGCTGGCAATCGATCCCCTCCGGCAGCGGCTGCGTGAACACCGGTGTCGCGCCAACCTCCTCATGCCCCTTCGGAATCTGGGGATACGCATCGTGGCAGAACACGCATTCGTAGGTGATCACGCGCGTTGAGCCCGGATAATCCGGCCGGTCGAACCCCGGCGTCATCGCCCAATACCCGCCACGGTCTGGATACCAGCCGAGCGGAAGCTGCTGCATGGTGCCCCGGCTGGTGACGTGAAGATAGGTCCGGCCATGGTTGCCGGATCCCATCACGTAATCCACCTGCTTCTCGTCGATGTTGGTTTCGCGCCCGTCGAAGCCCTTCTGCCAGCGCCGCTGAAAGAACTTCCCGTTGCGCTCGATCATTTCGATATACGTGCCGGAGGCCTCATGGTAGAAAGGGTGCGACGTCGTATCCGCCGCCGTCGCCGGGGAAGGTTTGTAGAAGGACCGGCCCATACCCGTCCTCGCGAAACTGGCCGCGATACCGGCGTGGCACGTCGCGCATTGCGCCGGATCTACGTAATGGTTAGCGGGAGGACTCGGTCGGCGAGTCTGCGCCACCAGCGCCGCCGCAACGGCCACGATCGCCGCCGCCGCGGGCCATCTCAATCGCATAGGCCTCCGCCGGACATCTCTTTGAATTTTCTCACGCGCGCGCGAAAACCGCGTCTATTCGGCCGCCGGCTCTGCGTGAAGGAAATGCTCGCTGAGCTGATCGATCTTTTTCCCGACCGGCGTATAGGAAACCGCCACCGAGAAAAGGAATGCCCCCGCGGCGGTCATGGCGGCTTCCGTATACTCGCCCGGATAATGTGAGGCATGGATCGCACTATCCGCCACAAATGTGCAGACGGCGAAGAAGGCGGAAGAGGTCCAGCGGTTCGCGAGGTGCCGCGCGTAACGCGTGAACGTGAGGGCTACCGCCGGAAACACCGCCAGTAGCCCCGTTTTCGTCGCTATTTCCACGTGAACCAGCGTCACCGCGGCCAGTTGTCCCTGTACCATCAGAAACAGACACACCGCTCCCGCCTCGACGGCTTTATGGCCGCACAGCGCGACGCGAAACTGCTGCTTCCCGTGCCAGAGTTTTCGGAGCTTCAATCACTCCACTCTAACGCGCGCGCGCCTTAACCGTCATCTCAGCCAGCTCTCCTCAGCTTCTCCTCGTACATCGCGAAATCGGCGCGGCGCAGCAGGTCTGAAACCGTCTCATTCGGCCGCCAGGCCGCGGCTCCCACCGCAGCGCCCATCACTATCGCCCGGTCAACCGCTTCGATCGTAAAAGGCTTCTCCAGCGCGGCCTTGATGCGGACCATCTCAGCGGGCCCTCCTTCCACGAATGCCACGAATTCGTCGCCGCCCCAGCGTCCCACCGTGTCGCCCGTGCGAAACGCCATCCGCAGCCGGTCTCCCACCTGACGCAGCATCTGATCGCCCGCCGCGTGGCCATAGGTGTCGTTGATCTTCTTGAAGCCGTTCAGATCGATGTAGATCGCGGTAAATGGCTTCCCGCGTTTCACCCACGCTTCGAGCTGCAATTCCACGGTGCGCCGGTTCGCGAGGCCGGTCAGCGTGTCGCGTGAAGCCTGTATCACCAGTTGATCCTGCGCCTCCTCGAGCAGCGTCAGCGTGCGCTCCAGCTCTTCCGTTTTGCGGCGTTCGCGGTCCACCAGCCGTTTGCGCTCCAGGCTTGCCCCGATCCTGGCCCGCAGCAGCACACGGTTGAACGGCTTCGGCAGATAATCCACCGCGCCCATTTCGATACATCGCACCACGCTTTGCAATTCCCCGAGCGCGGAAATCATGATCACCGGCAGCTCGCGAAGCTGAACATCCTGCTTGATCCTCGCGAGCGTCTGAAAGCCATCCAGGTCCGGCATCAGAACGTCGAGCAGCACCAGTTCGCAGCCTGATTCCTTCAGCCGCGCGAGTACCTCCAGGCCGCTGCGCGCTTCCACCACTTCATGCCCCTCGCACACCAGGCGCCGGCGCAGCAGATCGCGATTCGCGTCGTCATCATCCGCGATCAGAATCTTCCCCCCGCCGCGCGCGGCCACATGCGGCAGCGCCTCCGTCCTCCGGGTTGGCGCCGGAACCCCCGGAACCACGGGCGCCGCCGCCGATATGCCACTCAGATCCGCCAGCGTCCTCAGAGCGACGCCAATCGCCGAGAGGTCGGCCACCGTCTCCCGATGCCCCTGATTCAACTGCTCATCAATCGTCCCCAGTGCCTCGGAGATTCGCAGCGTGGTTCCGCGCAGAGTCCGCCGGAATTCATCGCTCTGCCAGCCAGGCTCGCCGGCATCTTCGCCGAACGCTCTTTCAATCGACGCCAGCGCCGCCCGCCCGCCTTCCAGAATCTGGCCGAAGGCCGGGATGAAGGGCTCCAGCCGCCGCTCCTTTGCCTCATCGATCAGCAACTCCGTGTATCCCACAATGTGGTTGATCGGCGTCCGGAATTCGTGCCGTAGCCAGGCCGGTGATTCAGTTTCAGTCATTTATGTGACATATCGGACTGTTCCCGAGTTTGAATAGGTCTGGCGACAAATTTTTCCTCAAATTTTCCGGCGAGTGTTTCAATGGAATTGTGAAGCGTTCCGGAGTTGCGGATCTGCCTCTGCACGGCGGCCATGTCCCGCCCTGGCTCGCGGCGCGCATGACAGCGCTCGGAACCTCCATCGCCGAAAGCATCCTCCTCCACTACGGGCACAACGAGTTTCTGACCCGTCTGAGCGATCCCTTCTGGTTCCAGGCCTTCGGCAGCGTAATGGGCATGGACTGGCATTCTTCCGGCATCACGACCTCCGTGATGGGAGCGCTCAAGCGCGGCCTGAATCCCCGGGCTTCGGAGCTTGGCATCTACATTTGCGGAGGGCGGGGAAATGCCGGCAGAGCTACCCCGCGCGAGCTCCTGCAAATTGCCGAGGCCCGTGGGCTCGATGGCAATGCCCTCCAGCGCACCAGCCGCCTCACCGCGAAGATCGACAACAACTGCATTGCCGATGGCTTCCAGATCTATCTGCACTCATTCGTACTCACCGCGGCCGGCGAATGGGCCGTCGTCCAGCAGGGAATGAATCCCGCTTCCGCCGCCGCGCGGCGCTATCACTGGCACTCCGCGAACGTGCGCGATTTCGTCGAAGAGCCGCATTCCGGCATCGCCGGCGAGCATCAGGGACTGCTGATGAATCTGGTGGACACCGAGGCGCGGCCCGCCCGTGGCGCGCTGCTCGAAATCGCGCGCCGCGGTCCCGATGCCGTACTCGATACGGTCCGTCATCTGCGGATGCCCGGCCACCATGACGTACGCGCCGAAGACGTGGACCTGAAGCGCCTCGGCGCTGTCCTCGCCACCGCTTACGACCGCGATTTGAAGGGATTCGCCGATCTGCTGCTCGTCGAAAATCTGGGTCCGCGCGCGCTTCAGACCCTGGCGCTCATTGCGGAGGTTGTCCACGGCACACCCACCCGCTTCTCCGATCCCGCGCGCTTCTCCTTCGCGCTCGGCGGCAAAGACGGCCACCCGTTCCCGGTGCCGCTGAAGACCTACGACGAATCGCTCGGCGTCCTCCGCCGCGGCCTCGACCGCGCGAAACTCGACGGCGCGGAGAAAACCGACGGCCTTCGCCGCCTTGATCGCCTTATCCGCCAGGTGGAAGAACGAATTCAGCCCGAAGCCGATTTCGACGCCGTTATCGCCCACGAACGCCGCGTCTCAAGATCGCTCGGTGGCCGCACCGTTTTTGACGACAAACGCCCATCCCTGCGGATTTCACCGGCCCAATTAAGCCTCTTCTGACCAGCTAACTCTTCGTCTGGACCTTTTCATCGCCATCGAGCACAAGAAAGTCGACCAGCCCTTTTCATGCGGTGAACAGCGAGAGTGGCCGGAAAAACTAAGCGGGGCGTTGCTGAAACGAGCGAGGGAGTGGAGCCCGGTGCCGGGATTGAACCAGCGACATCCAGTTTACAAATCTCATGACATGGAAAAAAAGCCAACGAAAGTCACATTTAAGACCCCCTAAATTGGAACTTAAGACCCCCCTCTTAAATATAGGCAAATAAAGCCATATAAACTGGTGCTCTGACGTCACGACATTTAGATTTAAGACCCCCGCGACCCATACCAATATGGAGCATCCGTTTTCAAGACGGATTTCTCGCGCTGGTTCGCGCCAGTTTTGACGATCTGTGGCGACCAACGCTGACGATAGAAACTTCTCATCATCGAATCGAGCGACCGGGATTGGTGCAATATTTATCGTCATTCGGTCCTACTCATGTGGAACTGACATATAGAGGGCAATGGCGTCCGCAACCCGAGGAATTGGCTGTTTCAGCGGGACATCCAACTCGCTGGCCAGGTTTCTGGTGGCACGAACTGGCCATTCATGCAAAAGAAAACGCACCAGCAAAGAAAAGCGCAGTGTGCGAATCCCCAATAACAATTAGCTTCCGAAGTCCACGGCCCACAGCCGAACGGTTGGGCCTCACGGCAATCGGACGATGTGGGTGATGCTCAGTTGGGCTTCTGCGTATCGTTGCCAGGTATTGGACGTCCAAGCGCCGAGAGTTCGGTATTGCATCGATATATCTCTGAGGCGAAGAGTCGCATAAACTCATCGAAATCCTCTCTGCTCAATTCAACACGGAGAAGTGCAATGGCTTCATTGTTTTCTTCCATCGCTTGAACGTGGGTCAACTCGCCGCTGGACACAAGTAGAGTTCTGGCCCCGGCTGCGGCCATGAATTTGGCGAAATGTTCGGCTACGTTCATTTTTGAGCTGGCCTCTTCCAGTACGATTCTCGAACGGCAATCACAACATCTTCAATCAGTTGATCCGAGAATATGCCTTTTTTCTCGAGCTCGGCCCGAAGTCGCAACGTCACTTTTTCAAGGTCTGTCGTGACCGTCCGTGGGGGGCGTGTTCTTTCGTGAAGACACGGAGCGCACTCATCAAGGTATCCCGGTTTTTTCGGGGACGGGATGAAAGGCTCTCCGCAGTGCCGGCAAGTAACGGTTTTCACGAGCTTTGATAATATCCCAAAGACTACGCGCGTTCCGCAATAAAGTGAATCGCTTCCGTTCGCGGAAACGTTGACTGCGAAGATGCGGAAATCGAGGTGGTACCGTCCAGATCCCGATAGAATTGGGATATGCGTGCGCCATGGCTAATCTTTGTACCGATTCTTCTATGTGGTCAATCATCCGCCCCACCCAATGCGCTCGTTCCAACAGACAAAGCGGTCCCCGGTGCGACAGGCGGCACAGGACGGGGCACGAATGAACAGCTTGGCGTGCTCGGGAAAGGCTTCGCACCAGAAACATGGCCCAACTGGGCTCTCGTGGTTGTCGGTATAGCGGGGACCGCTCTCGCGCTCCGAACGCTGGGCAAGATCGATCGCCAAGCCAATGCGATGGACGTGCAAACCACGCTCATTCAGCAACAGGTGTCTGCAGGTGCGGATGCCGCCATTACGGCCAGGCAGAGCGCCGATGCAGCTAAGGAAAGCGTTGATGCACTGATCATAGGGCAGCGCGGGTGGATCTTGATCAATAAGATTTTCCCGCCGAAGCATGTTCTGAGGGTGGCAGTTTTCGGAGAGAGTGATCACATGATCCCGCCATATTTTTCTTGCAAGCTGACCGTCTTCGGGGCGACTCCGTGCCGAGTCCTGAACGCTGGGATACGCTTTCATCTGGTCGATATGAAGGCACGCGAGGTTCCGGCTGAGCCCGATCTCCCTGAAGTGCCGGAATACCGAACAAATATTTACGGCACGTACATACGCGATAAGCCTGGCGATATCCCAGATGCCGGAACGGTGGTTGCCCCAGACAGAACGGTTGAAATGGGCGTTGAACTTGAGTCTGGATCGCTGACCCAGGGCGATGTCGAATCGATCAACGCACACAAGAAATTCATTTGTGCTTACGGGTTTGTGAGCTACGAAGATGCTTTCAAAAGAGAGCACCACACCCGGTTCTGTTATGTCTATCGGGTCAACGGCAATCGGTTTCGTAGTGCCGAGGCCGATAACCTCGATCTCAGCCGATTTGCAATCGGGGGACCCGCTGCCTACAACGAGGAAACGTAGCACCGCCTCACTGCGGATCAATACAGCGCCGCTCCGCGACCGATAACGGTGATCCCACGTAGGTCTCTGGTATCCTGGAATCGTGTGCCCGCGTAGCTCAGTTCGTAGAGCACCGCACTTGTAATGCGGGGGTCGGGGGTTCAAATCCCTCCGCGGGCTCCACTTCTTAAGCCACCCGATTTGACGCCAACTGCAGCACGCAGGCAGCGTAGTGCAGCGTCGAAATCCCCTTTCGACGGCGTCAACAGATAGTGCGCCAAAATCATCTCTTAGTGAAGATTTAAGACCCCCAATTAAGCCCCCCTGAGGTACTTTTAGGGAAGTTGGGCGAGGCGCAAACCATTCATTCTTATAGAAGGGTCGTGCCTCATGGGACCTGCAAAAGCCCCACCATCCATTTACAAAACTGGCGCTCTACCAACTGAGCTAACCGGGCTTATTCGCATCTTAACAAACCGCCGGTTGCAACTATCAGCGCGAGCCGCGGCGAGCCGCAAATCAGCTAACGGCTTTCCCGCCTTATCCGTGTGCATCTGTGTGAATCTGTGGCCCAATAAACTTTCGTTCGTGCTATCCTGAATCTTCTGGTAGAGGAGCGGTAGTCAGGAACGGATGCCAGCAGTTCCCGCGATCGACGGGATGCATCCAGGAGGGACAGACCGCCGAAGTCGCAGGCCATGGATCGTAGCCGGCGGCTGGGGGCGTGAGTTGAATCTCCGCCACTGTCATTCGGCCGCAAGCCGGATGGAGCGCTTCCGGGATCAGTGAAATCCTGCTGTACTCCCTCACTTTTCCTGCGTGCGCTCACCCGTGAGCCGTTGGTATGCACGTATTCGAGCTGACAAAAACGCTGATTGACATCCCTTCGGTCACTCCCGAAGAGGAGCAGGCCGGTTTCTGGCTGCGCGATTATCTCGCCCGCCTCTGCAAGAAACACGCCGGCCAGGTCGAGTTGATCGAAGTCGAACCGAAGCGCAACAACGTCTTCGCGTATTTCGGCGAGCCCCACGTCACCCTCTCCACCCACATGGACACCGTTCCTCCCTTCGTCCCCGCGCGCGAAGACGACGAATTCATCTGGGGCCGCGGCGCCTGCGATACCAAAGGCATCATCGCCAGCATGCTGATCGCCGCCGAGCGCCTGCTCGAATCGGGCGTCCGCAATTTCGGCCTGCTGTTCGTCGTCGGCGAAGAGCGCAACAGCGCCGGGGCCTATCACGCCGCCCAAACGCCGCGCGGCTCGAAATACATCATCAACGGCGAGCCCACCGAAAACCAGCTCGCGCTCGGCTCGAAAGGCGCGCTGCGTTACGAGATCGTCGCGCGCGGAAAAATGGCGCACTCCGCCTATCCCGAACTCGGCGAATCCGCCATCGAAAAACTTCTCGACGTTCTCGCGGACGTCCGCAAAGTCGAACTTCCCGTCGACTCCGTTCTCGGACCGAGCACCCTCAACATCGGCACCATCCATGGCGGCCGCGCGCCCAACGTGATTCCCGACGAAGCGCGCGCTGAAATCTTCATCCGCCTCGTGGACGATTCAGCCTCCACCAAAGCCGCGCTCGAACGCGCCGTCGCCGGCCGCGCCGAACTGAACTTTGTTCTCGAAATTCCCGCCATCCGCATGCAGGCCGTAGAGGGCCTTCCCACCACGGTCGTGGCATACACCACGGATATCCCCGCGTTCGGTGGCGCCTGGGGCCAGCCGCTTCTCTTCGGCCCCGGCACCATCCACGTGGCGCACACGCTCGATGAGCGCGTCCCCAAACAACAACTTCTCGAAGCAGTCGAAATCTATCAAAGAATGGTCAGGCAGCTACAAACTTTATGAGCAGAATCGAAGTCGGCATCCTCGGCGCCACTGGCATGGTGGGCCAGCATTTCATCAAGTTTCTCGACGGTCACCCGTTGTTCCACCTCACGTGGCTGGGAGCGAGCGAACGCTCGGCTGGTAAGAAATATTCGGAAGCTGCCAAGTGGCACCTGGGCGGCGCCGCGCCGGATGACATCCGCAATCGCGTCGTAGAAGACGCGAAGCCCGGCAACGCGCCGAAGCTCGTCTTCTCCGCAATGGACGCTTCCGTCGCCACCGAAATTGAACGCGCCTTCGCCGCCGCCGGGCACGTCGTGGTCTCCAACTCCCGCAATCACCGCATGGAGAAGGACGTCCCGCTGCTCGTACCCGAAATCAACGCCGACCACCTCAAGCTCGTCCCACAGCAGCAGTCCGCGCGCGGCTGGAAAGGCAAAATTGTCACCAACCCGAACTGCTCCACCATCGTCCTCACCATGGGCCTCGCGCCGTTGATGCAGTTCGGCGTCGAGAAGATCATCGCCACCACGCTCCAGGCCATCTCAGGCGCGGGCTATCCCGGCGTCCCTTCCATGGACATCATGGGCAACGTCATCCCCTACATCGGCAACGAAGAAGAGAAGATGCAGGAGGAAACCCAGAAGATCCTCGGCACCTTCTCGAAGGACCACATTGCGCCGCTCACCGCCGGTGTCAGCGCGCATTGCAATCGTGTGCCGGTGGTCGATGGCCACACTGTTACGGTCTCGGTGAAGTTCTCGAGCAAGCCGTCTGAATCCGATCTCCGCCACGCCTTCGACAAGTTCAAAGGCCTGCCGCAGGATCGCGAACTTCCCAGCGCCCCGAAGCGTCCCGTGCAGTATATGGTGGAAGCCGACCGTCCCCAGCCCCGCAAAGATGCCGAGCGCGAGCGCGGCATGGCTGCCTTCGTCGGCCGCCTCCGTCCGTGCCCGGTGTTCGACTGGAAATTCGTCGCCCTCGGACACAATACCGTTCGCGGAGCCGCCGGAGCCGCCGTTCTCAACGCCGAACTAATGCAATCCGAAGGAATGCTCGATTAATTTGGAGGGCGGACCCCCCGGTCCGCTCGCCGGCCCCCGGCCGGCGCCTCTATCAATGAAATGGATCGCCTGAAATGATCGTCATGAAATTCGGCGGCACCTCCGTCGAATCGGCCGCCGCCATCGAACGCGTCGCCTCCATCGTCAAAGACCGCCTCGACCGTAAACCGATCGTCGTCGTCTCGGCGATGGGCAAGACCACCAACAAACTCCTGGCCCTTGCCCAAGCCGCCATCCACGGCAATCGCGAAGAATACATCCGCCAGCTCCACGACCTCCGCGATTTCCACTCCCGCGAAGCCCGCCAGGTAGTGCCTCTCGCCCAGCGTGCCGAGCTCGACCGTGTCCTTGACGACGAGTTCCAGGAGATGACCGAACTGGTCAAAGGCCTCGCCGTTCTCGGCGAGCTCACCCCGCGCTCCATCGACGCCATCTCCAGCTACGGCGAGCGCCTATCCAGCTACATCGTCGCGCTCGCCTTCGAACACTACGGCGTGCCCTCCATTCACGTCGATTCCCGCACCGTCATCGTCACCGACAATCGCCACACCCAGGCCGCGCCCATCCTTGCCGATACCTACAATCGCCTCGCCTCCACCGTCGCCCCGCTCGCACAGCAGCGCGTCGTTGTAATGGGCGGCTTCATCGGTTCCACGATTGAAGGCGTCACCACCACGCTCGGCCGCGGCGGCTCCGATTTCACCGCCTCCATCGTCGGCGCCGGCGTCAATGCCGAAGAAATCCAGATCTGGACCGACGTCGATGGCATGCTCACCGCCGACCCCACCATCTTCCCCGGCGGACACCGCGTCAAAATCATCTCCTTCGCCGAAGCCGCGGAACTGGCGTACTTCGGCGCCAAAGTGCTCCATCCAGCCACCGTCATTCCGGCCATCGAACGCAACATCCCGGTGCTGATTCTGAACTCGCGCCGCCCCTCTGTGCCCGGCACGCGCATCGTCGCCGAAACCGTGAAGGGCGGCAACGCCGTGAAGTCCATCGCCTGCAAGCGCCGCATCACGCTGGTCAATATCCACTCCACGCGCATGTTCATGGCGCACGGCTTTCTGCGCCGCATTTTCGAGATCTTCGACCGCTACGAAACCCCAGTCGATATGATTTCCACAAGCGAAGTCAGCGTGTCACTCACAATCGACAACCCGGCGCACCTCGAAAAAATCGTCAGTGAGATGAGCGAATTCTCCCAGGTCAGCACAGAGCCCGATCAGGCCATCGTCTGCCTCGTCGGCGAGAATATTCGCCACACGCCCGGCGTCGCCGCCCGCGCTTTCGGCTCTCTCGGGGGTCTGAATATCCGCATGATTTCGCAGGGCGCCTCGCTGCTGAACCTGAGCTTCGTAATCGCCGAAAATGATGTAAAGCCCGCGGTCGAAGCGCTGCACCGCGAATTCTTCAAAGAACTGGACCCCGAGGTCTTCGAATGAGTCTGAGAATCGCCATTGTCGGCTACGGCAAGATGGGCCGCATGATTGAAGCCGCCGCGCTCGCCCGCGGCATCGAAGTCGTCCTGAAGCTTGACGAGCACAACAATTCGAACTACGAAGGCATCACACCCGAAAACTTCAAAAATGTCGACGTCGCCATCGACTTCTCCATCCCCGCCGCCGCCGTGCAGAACATCCGGCGCATCGCCACCCTCGGCGTCAATCTCGTCGTCGGCACCACCGGCTGGCAGGATCAGATGGAACACGTCAGAAGCGTCGTCGGTGGACGTGATATCGGTATGGTTTGGAGTCCCAACTATTCGGTTGGCGTGAATGCGTTCTTCCGCATCGTCTCGGAAGCCGCAAAGCTGCTCTCGAAAGAGCCCGACTACGACGCCTGGGCCTGGGAAGCGCATCACTCCGCCAAGAAGGACGCGCCTTCCGGCACGCTGCTCAAAATTGTCCGGGATATGGAGACCGCCGGCTACACCCGCCGCGTCGATGTCTCCTCCACGCGCGCCGGCGCGATCCCCGGCACACACGAAATCGGTTTCGATTCACAGGCGGATACCATTACGCTCCGCCACACCGCGCGCAGTCGCGAAGGCTTCGCGCTCGGCGCCGTGAAAGCGGCGGAATGGATTCACGGCAAAAAAGGTTTTTACGAATTCGGCGATATCTTGTTCGGTCAGTAAATCTTTCGGCGCCACAGGAGGTGGTACATGTTTACGGGTTGCGGAACAGCCATGGTCACTCCGTTCCAGGCGGACGGATCCCTCGATGAAAACACGCTGCGCCGGCTGGTGCGGCGGCAGATTGAAGAAGGAATCGATTTTCTGGTCCCCTGCGGGACCACGGGCGAAAGCCCCACGCTGACGCTTGAAGAGCATCTCAAAGTCGTGGGCATCACAGTGGAAGAAGCGCGCCAGGCCCCACGCCACGTTCCCGTTCTCGCTGGCGCGGGCGGCTACTTCACCAAAGAAGTCATTGAGCTCGCGCAGGAATGCCAGCGCGCCGGCGCCGACGGCGTCCTCTCCGTCGCGCCCTACTACAACAAACCCTCACAAGAGGGCCTCTACCAGCATTACAAGGCGATCGCTGAATCCATCCGCATTCCCGTCATCGTCTATAACGTCCAGGGGCGCACCGGCATCAACGTCGAAACCGCCACCCTCGCGCGCCTCTCGCAGATCCCCACCATTACGGGCGTGAAAGAAGCCTCCGGCAACATCTCGCAGATTGCGGACGTGGCGCATCAGCTTCCGGAAACTTTCACCATCCTCTCGGGCGATGACGCCCTCACTATTCCTCTCATCGCGCTCGGCGGACGCGGCCTCATCTCCGTAGTCTCGAACGAAATCCCCGGCCCTATGACGCAACTCGTCCGCGCCGCCAATAACGGCGATTTCGCCGCCGCCCGCGCGCTCCAGCGCCGCTATCTGCCGCTGATGAAGGTCAACTTTGTGGAATCGAATCCCATCCCCGTAAAATGGGCCATGCATCGCATGGGCCTGCTCGAACCGGTCTATCGTCTGCCCATGGTTCCACCCCTGGACGCATCGAAGCAGAAGATTGATGACATACTCGAATCCCTCAGCCTGCGTGAAGGAGCCGCCGTTGCAAGCCGCCATTGAGCAATTATTCGATCACAAACCTGAAACTTACACGCCCGAACACTTCGCGCTTTTCTCGAAATTTAAAGCGGCCCTGAACGCCGGCCAGATTCGCGCCGCCGAGCCGGATTCCAAAGAATCCACCGGCTGGCGCGTCAACGCCTGGGTGAAGAAGGGAATTCTGCTGGGCTTCCGTCTCGGCGGCATCGTCGATATGTCGATCGATCCCGGCCGCCTCCCTTTTCTGGATAAGTCCACTTATCCCGTCCGCCGCGTCACTCCGGCCGATGGCGTTCGCGTCGTGCCCGGTGGCTCCAGCATCCGCGACGGCGTCTTCCTCGGCCGCGGCGTCACCTGCATGCCGCCCATGTATATCAATGTCGGCGCGTACGTCGGCGATGGCACCATGGTCGATTCCCATGCGCTCGTCGGAAGCTGCGCGCAGATCGGCGTCAACTGCCACATCTCGGCTGCCTCACAGGTCGGCGGCGTTCTCGAACCCGTCGGCGCGTTGCCGGTCATCATCGAAGACAACGTGCTGATCGGCGGCAATTGCGGCGTCTATGAAGGAACGGTGGTGAAGAAGCAGGCCGTCCTCGGCACCGGAACGATCCTCAATCGCTCCACGCCGGTCTATGACCTCGTCCGCGGCGAAGTCCACCGCGCAACCGATGACCAGCCGCTCGTTATTCCCGAAGGCGCTGTCGTCATCGCCGGCTCGCGCGCCGTCTCGAGCGGTCATGGCAAAGACTGGGGCATTTCCATCTACACGCCTGTTATCGTGAAATACCGCGACGAAAAGACCGGCGCGAAAATCCAGTTGGAAGATCTGTTACGCTGATTTAGAAAAAAGAGGAATCGTGAAAACCTTATCGCTCATCGCTCTTGCCGCGGCACTTACCTTGGTTGGCTGCTCGTCTCCGAATCCGTCCGAAGCTCCCAGCTCCGCCGCCGCTCCCTCCGGTGGACTCGGCCCCGCCGGCGGCTCCGGCGCTACCGCCGCCATCCGCCACTTCCCGGTCCACGGAAAGGTTCTCGCCGTCGATGCCGCCGCCAAAAAGGCCCGCATTGACGCCGGCGCCATCGGCGACTGGATGGGCCCCATGACGATGAATTTTCCCATCAAAGACGACGCCGGATTTGCTCAGCTCAAGGCAGGTGTCGAGCTCGACGCCACCGTCAACGTCACGCCCGACGATGACTTCTGGCTCACCGATATCAAGGTCGCGAAGTAGGCACCCGGTAGTTCAGCACGGAGTGCCAGAGCCCGAAGGCCTGCAGCACCCACACGGCGAGCACAATGACCACCACGGCATTCAGAAGTGTCTTGATGCCGCTCGCCATGGGGATATAGGTGTTCACCAGCCACATTAAAACACCCGCAACAATAAGCGTGAGAACAATATAAACCAATGGCATGATTGCGCGTCCTCCCGCACCTGATCGTGCAAGCGGCGTGCCATCCCGCCTGATTTCAGCTGATTCCGTCCCGCGCCAGATCACTCTCAGTGATTGGGTCTGACCATACAGTCTCCGGTTTCCAGCTCTCCAGCACCTTTCTCCACGTGGCGGAATACCGTGTCAGCGTCTCCCTCGGGCCCCGATAAGCGGGATTCCCAATCAGGTTCGCCGTCTCGGTTGGATCGGTCTGCAGATCGTACAGCTCCTCGAAAGGAGCAGCGTTGTCGGTATAGCGAATGTATTTCCAGCGATGCGTCCGGATTCCTTCGCTCGAAGGAATCCAGCCGCCGTTGGGGAACCGGTGTTCGAAAAACCATACGCTTCGCCCGGCCGCCGAACCATCGTTCAGGAATGGAACCACGCTTCTGCCCTGCGCCGGCGCTTTTGAAGCGATCCCCGCGAGCGCGAGTACCGTCGGCTGTAGATCGATGTTGAGCGTCATCGCGTCCACGCGTTTGCCGCGCGCTGTTGCGGGCAAACGCGGATCGTAGACAATCAGCGGAATCCGCAGACACTCCTCATGTCCCAGCCATTTCCCCGCCATTCCATGCTCGCCATTGAAAATCCCGTGATCGGCGGAATACACAATGATCGTGTTTTTCGCGAGCCCCAACCTTTCGAGCGTCGCCCGCATCGATCCAATCACATCGTCAATCCCGCTGATCAGCCGGTAATACCCGGTGACGGACGCCTGATAAAGCTGCGGCGTCGCAAACCGCACGCCCCATCTCCGCCGGTTCTCCGAATGCTGAATGGCGGCGGGAAAACGCTCGATATCCCGCACTCCGGCGCCGCGCGGCGGCGGGATCTGAACCCCCCGGTAGCGCTCCTCTGTATCGCTCGAAGGAAGATACTGGGCAGGGCTTTCATCCTGCACGTGCGGCGATTTAAAACTGATCGAAAGACAAAACGGTTTTCCATGCGGCGCGCTTTCCAGAAATTCGATTGCCTGGTCGCGCATGATGTGGTTCAGGTGCGGTCCGTTAACACCGTTCGGAAAGTACGATCCCTGCCCGGGAAAGCCCATCCAGACATCGAAATCATTCACCGGCATTTTGCTGCCGACGCCATACTTGCCGATGAAACCGGTATGGTATCCGGCCCCCCGCATTTGCCCGTAATACGCACGCTCCGCCTGCCGCGGATTGAGCTGGGTCGCGAAGTCGTAAATGCCGTGGCCGCCCGCGTATTCGCCGAGCATAATGCTGGCCCTGCTTGCGCAACAGATGGGAGTGGTGCAAAAGTGATTTCCAAACAGAACGCCTTCTCTGGCCAGCCGATCCAGTTGCGGCGTGCGGACCACCGGATTGCCCACGCATCCCAGTGCATCGCCCCGGTGGTCGTCGCCCAGCAACAGCACAATATTGGGCTGTTGGGATGTCTCCGCCGCCAGCAACGCCGACGCTCCAGCTATTTCCAGAAAACCACGTCTTGAAACACCCATGGAAAGTAACTGGATTCTATCAAAGTTTGCAACCGGGCCCACAAGTTCTACGTCTATAGTAATGTCCCACTATTTCGATTTCAATATATCCTTCAGAGGGGATTCAGGACGTGAAATTCATTACATCATTTACGATGCAGGCCGCGCTGCTCCTTTCGGTGGCGGGGTTTTCGCAAGCGGCAGTCAAAGTGGATGGCGTCGGCAATTTCATGAAGGTGAACGACCATGTTTACCGTGGTGCCCAACCTACCGAACAGGGCTTCAAAAACCTGGCGAAGCTCGGTATTAAGACAGTGATCGATCTTCAGCAAACCGGTGATCAGCGCGCCGCGGACGAGGCGAAATGGGTCAAGGCGGCTGGCATGCAATACGTCAGCATTCCCATGAAAGGTATGGAGACCCCGAAGGATGCAGCCGTGACCAAAGCGCTGGCGCTGCTGGAAGATCAGACCACGGGTCCCGTTTTCGTGCATTGCCACGCGGGCGCGGATCGCACCGGCGGCATCATTGCCTGCTATCGGATCGAACACGATGGGTGGTCTAACCAAAAAGCTCTGGCCGAAGCAAAGCAAATGGGAACCACCTGGATTCACTACCGGATCCACGACTACATCCGAAATTTCCATCCGAGAAACACACAGCCTCAAGTCCAGGAAGCTGGCCTGAGCCATGCCCCGGTTGCGGCAACCCTGTTACCCGCCCCCGCCCAATAAAACTTCCAACCGATGGAGGGCGGACCCCCGGGTCCGCACCGGGCTCCCGGCCCGGTCAAACAACCGTGCGAAAAATGCCCGAAACCCAAAGCCATTTCGGGCATTTCCGTTTAACCTCTTGATTCTTCTCGCTCACACAAATGGCACCAGAGGTGCTCGCTCAGCACCTGCCACCGCATGCCGGAAAACCCGCCCCCTCAGGCACGTTCGCACATGCTTTCGCAGTTCCTCCGGCCCCACCGCGCGGCTTTATTTTTTGGCTTCCTCGCAGTGGTAGGCGAGAGCATCGCCAATCTCCTCGAACCCTGGCCTCTCAAAATCGTTCTCGACAGCGTCCTCAAAACCAAACACAACGGCGGCTGGCTTAACCGCCTCATCGTCTCAGTCGCCGGCTCGAATCCCTATTCCGTCCTGGCCGCCGCTTCGATTTTCGTCCTCATCATCGCCGCTTTTGATGCCGTCTGCACGTACGCCGAGAAGTACTACACCACGAACGTCGGCCAGTGGGTCATGCACGACCTTCGCACGACTCTCTACTCGCACATCCAGCGCATGTCGCTCGGCTTTCACGATCATTCGCAGACTGGCGATCTCATCAGCCGCGTCACCAGCGACATCAATTCCGTCCAGAGCTTCATCACCTCCAACCTGCTCGATACCCTCATCAATTCCGTTACGCTGGCCGGCATGATCGGCGTGATGCTGTACGTCAACTGGCGCTTCACGCTGATCGCGATCTCCGTCGCCCCGGTGATGTTCTTCATCGTCTATCGCTACACCCGCCTGATCAAAAAAGCATCGCGCGAGGTTCGGAAAAAACAAAGCGAAATCGTTTCCACCATCGAAGAAGTCCTCACCTCCATTCGCATTGTGAAAGCGTTTGCCAGGGAGGATTACGAACAGAAGCGTCTCGAAAACCAGAGCCTCGAAAACGTCGAGATCGCTCTGCGCGCGCGCGGTCTCAAGGCGCGGCTGACTCCCGTTGTCCAGCTCCTGACCGCCGTCGGCACCGCCATGGTGCTGTGGTTCGGCGGACGGCTTGCCCTCGACGGCAGCCTCGATCCCGGTTCGCTTGTGCTGTTCATCTGGTATCTCGGCAAGATGTATAAGCCGATGCAGGACCTTTCGAAAGTTCCGGATGCCTGGTCGAAAGCCTCCGTCGGCTATGAGCGCATTCAGGAAGTTCTCGACACCCATCGCGATGTTCAGGACATGCCGAAGGCGCGGCCCATTCCGCCGTTGAAAGGCCGCATTGAATTCGAGAATGTGACCTTCAGCTATGACGGGGGCGACCCCACACTCTCGAACGTCAGCCTCACCATCCAACCGGGCCAACTGGTGGCGCTGGTCGGACCCACCGGAGCAGGGAAGTCGACCATCATCAACCTCATCCCCCGCTTCTACGATCCCAACGAAGGTGTGGTGAAGATCGACGGCCAGGATATCCGGCGTGTCCGCCAGAAATCACTGCGCGAGCAGATCAGCTTCGTCCTGCAGGATACTGTTCTCTTTCACGGTCCCATCTGGCAAAATATCGCCTACGGCAAGCCCGATGCCCGGCGCGAGGAGATCCTGCGCGCTGCCCAACTCGCGAATGTCACCGAATTCGTGGATAAATGTCCGGAGGGTTTTGACACCATGGTCGGCGAGCGCGGAGTTACGCTCTCGCAGGGCCAGCGGCAGCGCATCGCCATCGCCCGCGCCATCATTCGCGACACCCCGCTCCTCATCATGGATGAGCCCACCTCGGGTCTGGACGCGGTCTCGGAAAAGCTCGTCGTCGATGCTCTCGAACGATTAATGGCAGGTCGCACCTGCATCATCGTTGCTCACCGGCTCTCCACCATCCGCCGCGCGGATGTGATCTTTGTGGTGAAAGACGGTGTGATTGCGGAACGCGGAAGCCACGATGAGCTCATGAATAAAAACGGCCTCTATTCCGAACTGCACCGCGTGCAGTTTGAAACAGAGGCCGCTCCTCATGCCTGAGCTGATTGGCTTCGCTGTTACCAGCGATAGCCGAACGTCACCGGCAGAAAATCGGTGTGGAAGTCCTGGTTATAGAACATCCGGTAATACTTCGCTTCCGCGAACAGCTTGCCATGCCATTTCGTGCCGAACGCAATTCCGATACCGGCATCGATTCCCGGCTTATTCACGGAATAGGAAGAGAGGATCGTCGTCGTCGGAACCGTCACCGGAACGAAGCCAAAGTAGGGATAGAATCCCAGCGTGGTCGCCGTGGAAGGCGCAGTGAATTCCTGATTGCGCCGGAACAAACCCCCGCCTCCCGTCACATAGATGTCGGCATGGCTCGCGGGCGTCAGATGGACGATCGGATCAATCGTGGCCGTGAACATGTTGACATCGCCGCCGGGAACCCCAATCCCGCTCAGGGTTGTTGAATTGATGCCCATATGGCTGTTGTTGACGTTGAGCTGAAGCCCCACCCAGTGGTTAAAGTTGTATCCAACTCCGGCGCCTACGTTCCAGCCGTAATCGAGATAGGTTCCAGTGCGTCCGATGCCGTTGGTAAAGCCGAGGCCTACCTGGCCTGTAATGTGTGATCCTTCCTGCGCGCAAAGCGGGATGGCTGCAAGTGCGGCCGTAATCACAATTGAATAAATGGTACGTTTCATGTTTAAGTGCTCCTGTTAAGCGTAGGTCCGCTTGGTATAAACTACCCCTTTCACAGAGCGCCGGCGTTCTTTAGCGCATCAACGGCCCTGTCGGATGAATTAACAGCAACGCACATACCAAAGCGACAAAACCGCCGCAGCGTGGGGCCGCAGCCCCTCCGTTGGCTTCCGCCAACGTACGCAACGCGACGGTTTCTGCCCATCGTTGGGGCTTTCAGCCAACACACGCAACACCCCGGCTTCGCCCCCGCCGTTGGGCCTTGCGTCACCACACGCAACACTCCAGCTTCGGCCCGCCGTTGTGCTTCCGTCCAACGTACGCAACCCTACGGCTGCGTCGTTGCGCCGGTGCTTGCCTGGTTGTTTCGGGAATGATGGAAACGATGCAGTAAATCCGGCAGGAATTCGCGCGCTACATTTCCCCCCGTATGACTTGCAACGGAAAGTGTGCCGCGAATAAACGCGTCGCTGGCCTTGCTGTGGTCGGCCGGCTCCCACGTATTTGCGATAAACCCGGCGCCGTAGCTGCCGGCCAGCGTCGAAACATTGATCGTGCGTCCGCCGGAATCCCTGTATGCGAGGAACTCCTGCGAGATTGCATTCCAGATACGCGTTTTCACGGTTGCATGCGGCATCCTGCGGTAGCGCGGATCCAGATGGAGTGCTATAGCCGAGACTGCCACGATGGCGTTGTAAGAGACAGCGACGCCCTCCCCACTTGCCACACGCGTACCGTAACCATCCCACCCCTGGCCCCACTCGGCGGGCTCATCGCGCCACTGGTTAATTGCTGATCCGGTCAGGACGCCAAGCTGTGCCATCGGGCTCACCATTCGCCGCATGCGAAATTCGAGCTTCTCTCTTGCACTCAGTGGTCCCGCTGTCTGGCTGATCTCAGTCGTTTGCCCGGCTGCAATCGGAGCAAAAATGAGGACACCAATAGTAAGCACTCGCATCGCCATTAGAAGAAGCACGCGGTTAACCACGTGGCACACGGCTTGCATTTCCAGCAGCAGGCCAGTGGTAAAGGCCCTCAAAAGGGAGTCTAATATGCCACAAAAAGTACTCGCCCTTACACTCTTTGCTGCGCTCGTGGCTGCCGGCCCACAATTTGTCGATGCGGCTAACGCGGCTCCAGGACCGGTTATTGAGAGCGGTGCAAAACCAGGTGTTCTGTGGCGCGAACCTGACGACATCACGACTCGCAACCTCTATTATGGACCCGGCGGGAAAGAGCACGAGCCCCGCGGACCCTTCACTTTTGTCGAAGAAGATAACGACGGCACGCAGCCCAAGTTCATCGTAAAAGATGGCAATGACGTGAAGTGGACTGTGAAAATGGGCCTCGAAACCCGCTCAGAAACCGCAGCGACCCGGCTCGTTTGGGCCGTTGGCTATTTCGCTAATGAAGATTATTTCGTGCCTGAGATGCAGGTGGATGGAATGCCGAAGCATCTGAAGCGCGGCGGCAATTATCTTGGCTCCGGTGGCGTGATCCACGATGCGCGTCTGAAACGGCACCTCGAAGACGAAAAAATGGTTGGCAACTGGGATTGGCGGAACGGTCCGTACGCGGGCACTCGCGAACTGAACGGGCTTCGGGTCATGATGGCCGTTATCAATGATTGGGATCTGAAGAAGATCAACAACAAAATCTATGCCGGTAAGAATGATGAGCCTCCGGTCTATATGGTGGGCGATCTCGGCGCCACTTTCGGACCTCCTGGAGTGATCCTTCCTCTGGGCCGCTCCCGCGGTGATCTGGGAAAATATGCGGCTTCGACCTTCATCAGAAAAGCAACGGCTGACTATGTGGATTTTGTGACGCCGCGGGCGCCGTTTGTCGTCATGGGCTTCTGGCCCTTCACTTATGTGCCCCGCGTCAAGCTCGATAATCTTCTGCGCCACGTCCCGCGCGAGGATGCGCGGTGGATGGGTAATGTGCTCGGGCGCCTGAGCGAGCGGCAGCTGCGGGATGCGTTTCGCGCCGCCCGCTGGCAACCCGATGTTGTCGATGCCTACGCCAATATCGTGGAAGATCGCATTCGGCAGTTGCGCACCCTCTGAGGTTGGATAAACATGAAGCTCATGATTCAGCCGGGCGACGGCATCACGCCGCTCGTCAAGGCCATCCACGGCGCCGAAAAAAGCGTGGATATTCTCATCTTCCGCTTCGACCGCGTGGAGATTGAAAATGCCTTGCTCAAATCGATCGAGCGCGGAGTCGCCGTACGCGCCCTCATCGCCTATACCAATCGCGGCGGCGAAAAAGGTCTGCGCTCGCTCGAAATGCGCCTGTTGGCGGCCGGCGTCACGGTCACGCGAACCGATGACGATCTCATTCGCTATCACGGCAAGATGATGATCGTCGACGAGCGCGATCTCTACGTGATGGGTTTCAATTTCACGAATCTGGACATCGAGCGGAGCCGCAGTTTTGGCGTTTTCACGGATGACTCGAAAATCGTCAAAGAGGCGATGAAGCTCTTCGAGGCCGATTCGAAACGCCAGGAGTACGAAGCCGGCCTCGACACGCTTGTCGTCAGCCCGCACAACGCTCGCGCCGTTCTGGCCGACTTCCTCAAAGGGGCAAAAGAAGAGCTGCTGATCTGGGATCCGGCTGTAACGGACCCCGCGATGGGTCGGATACTGTGCGAGCGAATCAAAGCAGGCATTGCGGTGCGCGTGCTCGGGCGGCTGTCAAAGCGCGTGACGAATGCGCAATCGAGGCAGCTTCACATGCGGTTGCACACCCGGACCATTGTGCGCGACCGTGAGATGGTCTTCCTCGGAAGTCAGAGCCTGCGCACCGAAGAGCTCGATGCCCGCCGCGAAGTCGGTTTGATTTTCCGTGATCAGAAGATCGCTGCCCGTCTGGCCAATCTGTTCGAGGAAGACTGGGACGAATCCGGCAAGAGCTGCGACAGGAAGAACAAGGATAAGGACAGAGGCGCCGAGGATGCTCCGCCTCCCCGCCGCGTAGCGAAGAAAGTTGCCAAGACCGTGGCGAAGAATATGCCGCCGGTGGCGCCGGTCCTCGAAGTCGTGGTGCGGGAGCTCGCCGGTACCCGGACCGAGCTTGCCGTCGATCCTGATGAGCTTGAATCGACCGTGAAGGATGCCGTGAAGGCCGCCATCCAGGAAGCCGTAGCCGAAGTTGTGGAACAGGCAACGGGGAAGTGAGTCCGCTACCATGACCCTTGGTATCCGAACTCGCCGTTGACAATGCCGCTGAGTGGCTGCGACGCCACGGATTACCTTCGGACCACGCCCGATTCACCGAACTGGGCGGCGGCATTTCGAACAAAGTGATTCTTGCGGAAGCGCCGGACTTTCGCGCGGTTCTGAAGCAATCGCTCGGGCAGTTGCGCACGCAGCAGGGCTGGTTCTCGGATCGCGATCGAATCTTCCGCGAAGCCGCCGCCATGCGCTGGAATGCGCCGGCCGGCCGCGTGCCACGCGTTCTGTTTGAAGATCGAGAGACGTTTACGATCGCCATGGAAGCCGCGCCGCGGGGTGCGGAAATGTGGAAGACGCAGCTCTTTCGCGGTGAAGTGCGTATTGAAACGGCTCGCGCCGCCGGTCTCGCACTGGGTTCGATCATCTCCGCCAGTTGGAACAACGCCGATGCGGAGCGCACGTTTGGAGACCAGACCGTCTTCGACCAGCTTCGAATCGACCCGTATTATCGATTCACGGCCGAACGGCGTCCCGAAGCAGCGGACTACATCCACAATCTGATGGCGCAATCCGCGGCCCGGCGCGTCAGTCTCGTGCATGGCGATTACAGCCCCAAGAATCTGCTGGTGCACGGCGACTCCGTCTGGGTGATCGATTGGGAAGTCGCGCATTTTGGCGATCCCGCGTTCGATATTGGCTTCCTTTTGAATCACCTCCTGATGAAGATCATTGCGCTTCCCCACCATGCCGCCAAAATTGCTGGCCTGGCGGACGCGTTTCTGGCCGCGCTCTCGCCGGAAGGCGCCTCGGTCATCCCCGCCGCTTTCGAGCACCTTCCGGCTCTCCTGCTCGCCCGCGTGGACGGCAAATCACCCGCCGAGTATCTCGATACAGCGATGCGCCGGAGGGCTGCGTCGCTCGCCCTCGATCTGATGCGGAAACCGGCGGGGTCATTTGGCGAGGTGATGGCGCGATGAAGATCCAGCGCGTCCGCGCGATGGAAGTTCTGGATTCGCGCGGCAATCCGACCGTGCAGGCGGAAGTGGTGCTCGCGGACGGAGTCCGGGGCGTTGCCCAGGTTCCTTCGGGCGCTTCCACCGGTACCCATGAAGCGCTCGAGCTTCGCGATGGCGATGCCGCGCGCTACGGCGGCAAAGGCGTTCTGCAGGCGGTTCGCAATGTCGAGCAAATTCTCGGGCCGGCCATCATCGGAATGAGCGCCGCGGATCAGGCGGCCGTCGATCGGGTCCTGATCGGGCAGGGAAGCGATACCGGCGCCAATGCCACACTGGCCGTCTCCTGTGCCGTCGCGCGTGTGGCGGCGATTGCGGCTGGTGTGCCGTTGTGGCGCAGCCTCGCGGGCGCTCGTACCCCGGTGCTGCCGAACCCCATGGTCAACATCCTTTCGGGCGGCCTTCACGCGGGCCGGAATATCGAGTTTCAGGATTTCCTCGTCATTCCGCGCGGCTATGGCTCGCTTGCGGATGCGATCGAAGCCGTGGTTCGCGTCCACAAAACCACTGCGAAGCTGCTCGCGAAGAATGGCTTCGTGATGACGGGCGTGGCCGATGAGGGCGGTTGGGGTCCTCATCTCGGCTCCAATGAACAAGCCGCCGCCATTCTGCGTGAGGCCATCACCGAAAGCGGCGCGCAGATGGACATCGCGCTCGATGTTGCCGCCAGCCATTTCGGCGACGCCTCCGGATACCGGCTCGAAGGCCGTAAGCTGTCGTCGTCCGGCATGGCGAATCTCCTTGCCGAATGGGTTCCAAAATACGGCATCGTCTCGATCGAAGATCCGCTTGGCGAAGATGACTGGGAGGGCTGGAAGCACATCACCCGCGAACTCGGCTCGCGCGTGCGGCTGATCGGCGACGATCTGTTCGTCACCAACCCCGAGCGCCTCAATCGCGGCATCCGCGAGGGCGCGGCCAACGCGGTGCTGGTCAAGATGAATCAGATCGGTACCCTCACCCAGACTTTCGCGGTGATCGACCGCGCGCGCGAAGCCGGCTTCGGCGCGGTCATCTCCGCCCGCTCCGGCGAAACCGAAGACTCCTTCCTCGCTGACCTCGCCGTCGCCTCGGGCGCGGGACAGATCAAGATTGGTTCCATCACCCGCTCGGAACGTCTGGCCAAGTACAATCGCCTGCTCGAAATCGAGCGCTGGGAACTGTAGCCTAAACAAATCCGGTGAACCGCCGATAAGATGGCGTGTGGCGCTTCGGCAAGAAACGAACTGAACGCCGTCGCGCCTGGGAGGAATCGCAGAGCAGTATCCTCGAAATGCTGGTTTCGAGCGAGCCGCTGAGTGCGATCCTCGATACTATCGCCCGCGCGGCCCAGCGGCAGTTCCCGGGTTCGTTTTGCGTCATTCTTGTAAAGGACTCCGCGCCCGAGCGCGCGAGCGATTTCTTTGTGGGAGCCGCTCCCGATGTGCCGCCCGCGTGGCTGGAGTGCCTGCCTCCCTCCGCCCGTTCTCTGCCGATCGGCGATCACGGCACGATTCTTCTCCTTACTCCGGATGTTGACCCGGATGTTCACTCCGACGGCGACTGGGAGCAGCGTCTGCGCGTTCTGGCGCGGTTCGCCCAGCTTGGAATCGAACACCGCCGCTTCCTCGACCAGCTCAGCTACCAGGCGCATCACGACACTTTGACGAGTCTTCCCAATCGCGCGCTCCTGAGCGAACGCCTCGAAAACGCTGTTATGGAAGCGCACGCGCGACACCGGCGCCTCGGTCTTCTCTGCATCGATGTCGATGAGTTCAAGCACATCAATGAACGCCTGAGTCATCGCAGCGGGGATGCCGTTCTGGTTGAAGTGGCGCAGCGGATCCGGGCCGCGTTGCGGCCGGCCGATACGCTGGCGCGCATTGGCGGCGACGAGTTCAACGTCATTCTGCCCGACATCGACGATGCTGGCGTCGCCCTGGGAGTCGCCACGCGGCTGCTTGAAAGCGTGCGCCAGCCGATCCCGATCGACGACTGCGATCTCACCGTTACCGTCAGCATCGGGATGACGGCGTTTCCAGACGATGGCGAAGAGGCCGCGGCGCTCCAGCGTCAGGCTGACGCAGCCATGTGCTATGCGAAGACGCTCGGGCGCAATCGGGTGCAGGCCTTTTCCGATAATGCGCGCATTCTCGATCGCGTCCGCATCGAGCAGAATCTCCGCAATGCGCTGCAGAAGAGCTGGTTCCGGCTCCTCTATCAGCCGAAGTTCACCGCCGCCGGGGAACTGGCCGGTATCGAGGCGCTCATCCGCCTCGATCATCCCGAACTGGGCGAGATCCAGCCCGCCCAGTTCATCCATGTCGCCGAATCGACCGGTCTGATCGTCCCCATCGGCGAGTGGGTCATTTCCGAAGTGTGCCGGCAGATCGCGGAATGGCGCAGCCGCAAACGTTCGCCCGTCGTGGTGGCCGTCAACGTCTCCGCAGTCCAGATCTCGCGGCCCGGCTTTGCCGAGAGCGTCGAGGCGCTGCTTCGAGCCTGGTCGATTCCTCCATGCTGCCTCGAACTGGAGGTCACCGAGAGTATGGTGATCGATCCGGACAGTGAACAGCATCGACAGATGCAGTTGCTGCGCGCGCTCGGCGTCTCGGTTTCGATTGATGACTTCGGCACCGGCTTCTCCTCCCTCAGCTACCTCCATCGCCTGAAGATCGATGCCGTCAAGCTCGATCGTTCCTTTGTCCAGGCCATTGCGACTCAGCGCGGCGCCCAGCATCTCGTCCGGGCGATGATCGCGGTGGCGAAGGGGCTCGGAGTCGACGTCATCGCCGAAGGCGTGGAAACGGATGCCCAGCGGCGCGAACTGGTGGAGGCGGGCTGCCCCGTGATGCAGGGATTCCTGTTTGCGCGCCCCGGTCCGCCGGAAGCGGTGGAGGCATTCCTCGGTGGAGAAACTGCCCTGCCTGTATACTCCGGAGCGTGTCATCCATAGGTCGCGTTGGATAATTTTAAAGTGACCAGAAAGCGCGGTCTGCGCATTATCCTTCTGCCGGCCGCGTGGGCGCTTTTCGCCGCCGCGTGCCTGGCTCAAACCTACACAATCTCCACCGTGGCGGGCGGAGCTCCCGCGAACACCCCGAATTCCGCGTCCGCGGTCTCGATCGGCGCCCCTGAATACCTCGCTGTCGACAGCAAGGATTCCGTTTATTTCACGACCGGCCATACCGTATTGCGGCTGTCGACCGACGGGCTGCTGGCCCGCATTGCCGGGAATTCGCGGCCCGGATTTTCGGGTGACGGCAGCAACGCACTGAATGCGCAGTTGTGGTCGCCAACTGGGCTGGCGGTGGACGCGAACGGAGTCCTCTATATTGCGGACTCCGGCAATAACCGTATCCGGCGCGTGGACGCGAACGGCATCATCACGACGGTGGCGGGCAGCGGGGTGGCCGGGTTTTCCGGAGACGGTGGACCCGCGGTCAGCGCGCAGCTCTCCGCGCCGGCCGGCGTGGCCGTGGATGCGAACGGCAATCTCTACATCGCCGATACCGGCAACCATCGGATTCGTAAGGTGACGCCAGCCGGCATTGTCACGACGTTTGCGGGCAATGGCACGGCCGCGGCCGCCGGCGATGGGGGACAGGCCGTGAAAGCGCAGCTTTCGGCCTATGCAATCACAATCGATGCTGCGGGGAATCTGTTTATCGGGGACGTCGATAATCGCCGGATCCGCAAGGTGACTACGGACGGCGTGATCTCGACCGTGGCCGGGTCGGCAATTAGTAACCAGTTCTCCAATTTTCACGAGATCACGGTGGATCGCCTCGGGAACATCTTCGTGGCCGCAACCGACAATTCGGTGATTCGCGAAGTCATATCCGGCACGGGTGCGGTCACGACCTTCGCCGGGAACGGCGCCAATGGTTTCTTCGGAGATGGCTCGCCGGCGACCGTTGCCGCGCTTGCGTTCCCCCGCGGCGTGGCGTTCGACAGCCAGGGCGACATGCTGATTGGGGACTCCGGTAATTTCCGCATCCGTCTCGTCGTGCAGAGCGACGGCAAGATGAACACGGTGGCGGGTACCGGCGACGCCAGCTTTTCGGGTGATGGCCGCGCGGCGCTGAACGCGCAGTTCCTCGCGCCGAAGGGGGTTGCGGTGGACGGGCGCGGCAATTTGTATATCGCCGACAGCGGAAACAACCGCATTCGCGAGGTTGGGAACGGGGCTGTTGGCACGATTGCCGGTAACGGAACCGCTGGCTATTCGGGCGACGGCGGTTCTCCGCTGAATGCGAAGCTGGGCGGTGCGGAAAGTGTTGCGGTAACGTCGTCCGGCGACCTGTTTATCGGGGATACCACCAATTACCGGTTGCGCGAGCTCTCCGAATTCAGCATCGATACGGTTGCCGGAAACGGTGATGCGGCGACGCTGACCCTTTCGGGCATTGCAATAGACGGCTCCGGTAATCTGTTTATCGCCGATTCGGGAAACCATCTTGTCAGGGAGATCCCATCGAATGGGTCGATCTCCACGATCGCGGGCGATGGGTTCTCCGGCTTTTCGGGTGACGATGGACCCGCGCTGAGCGCACATCTTTCCACGCTGGCGGGAATCGCGGTTGACAACGAGGGCAACGTGTTTGTGGTGGATGCGGGGAATCAGCGTGTCCGCCGCATTTCGAAGAACGGAGTGATCACCACTGTTGCGGGAAATGGCACGTCGGGATTTTCCGGCGATGGCGGTCCGGCTGTTTCGGCGCAACTGCACAATCCCTCGGGTGTAGTGGTGGATTCGTCGGGCAATCTCTACATCGCGGATACCGGCAACAACCGCATCCGCATGGTGACCGCGGGCGGAACGATCTCGACGATCGCGGGCAACGGCATCGCGGGCTACAGCGGCGATGGAGGCGCGGGGATTACCGCGCAGCTTGCCGGACCGACCGGGATCGCGATCGGAAAATCCGGAGTGCTCTACTTTTCCGATAGCGGTAACAACGCGGTGCGAATGCTGACGCCCGGTACAACGCCGGTCGTGATCGCTTCGGTGATGGATGCCGGAAGCGAACTCGCGACGCCCCTCTCCGCGGGAAAGATCGCGGTGATTTACGGGTCGGGTCTCGGCCCGGATCAACTCGTGGTCAACCAGCCGGTGAACAACATTTTCGGCCAGCAACTGGCGGGCACGACGGTATCGTTCCGAGGCATCATCGCGCCGATCTACTACACCTCTTCCACGCAGGTGGCGGTGATTGTGCCGTATGAAATTGCAAACTCCACTTCTGTTCCGGTGGTGGTGAGCTATCAGGGCGGTGTCTCGCTGCCGTTCAACGTGCCGTTCGCCAATGTCTCGCCCGGGTTCTTCACGGCGAATGCGAGCGGAGCGGGGCAACTGGCGGCGATCAACGTGACTGATGGAGGGCTCAACTCCGCGTCGAATCCCGTGAAGACCGGCGACTACATCGAGCTCTATGCGACGGGCGAAGGACCGACATCTCCCGCCAGCGTGGATGGCAAGCTTGCGCCGCTCACGCTTCCGATTCCCGCGCCAATCGCGAAGGTAACGGCGACCGTGGGAGGCAAGGACGCGACCGTGGCATACGCCGGCGCGGTGCCTGGAACCGTGGCGGGGCTCATGCAGATCAATGTACAGATCCCGGCCGATGTGACACCGGGCGGTTACGTGCCTGTCGTGCTGAAAGTGGGAGACACTTCGACTGTCGACGGCGCGGTTTGGATCGCGGTGTCGCAGTAGAGGCATTGGAAAAAAAAGATGGGCGGGGCCGGGGGCCCCGCGCGGACTGGGGGGCGGGCCCTCCTTACCTCATTTGTTCCAGCCTTTTGATGCGTTCTTCCGTGCTTGGGTGAGTGGAGAAGAGGCGCATCATGGAGCCGCCGGCGAGCGGTTTCATGATGTAGAGGTGCTGGGTGGTCGGGGTGGCTTCCATGGGGATGCGATGCGACCAGGCGTCGAGCTTGCGCAGGGCTCCAATCAGCGGATATGGAGAGCCGATGTATTTGGCGGAGGTCGCATCCGCGCTGAATTCGCGGGTGCGGGAGATCGCCATCTGGACCATCATGGCGGCGATGGGGCCGAGGATCATCATGATCAGGGCTTCGAAGCCGTTGCGGTCGCGATCGTCGCGGCCTCCGCTGCCTCCGAAAAAGAAGGCGAAGCGGGAGAGCGCGGTGATGGCCGCGGCGATGGTGCCGGCGATCGAGCTGATCAGGATGTCGCGGTTCAGCACGTGACCGAGCTCGTGGGCGACAACGCCTTCGAGCTCAGTATCGTCCATCAGTTGCAGGATGCCCTGCGTGAACGCCACTGAGGCGTGGTTCGGGTTGCGTCCGGTGGCGAAGGCGTTCGGTGAGGGCTCCGGGGTGATGTAGAGCTTCGGCATCGGGATATTCATGCGCTGTGCCAGACGGCCGACGAGCGGGGCGACGCGCGCGTAGATATCGGGAGCGGTTTCCTGAGTCAGGGGCTTCGCGCCGCTGGTGGCGAGCGCGATTTTATCCGAAAAGAAATAGCTGGCGAAGTTCATCACCACAGCGATGATCAGGCCATATTCGATGCCGCGGTCGCCCGCGAGGGCGCGACCCCCGATGATGAGGATCGCGCTTAGCAGGCCAAGGAGAGCTGCGGTTTTCAGGGCGTTATTTGACTGGTGCATATGCGGGGACAGCCTCCGTTTGTTTGACGAACTTCAGCTTAGCCTCGTCACCATCTTTTTCCGCCCGGACGGTTTCACCAGCCAGGAAATCTCCGGCGAGTAACCGCAGCGCGAGCGGGTTCTGGACCAGCCGCTGGATCGCGCGCCGCATGGGCCGGGCGCCATAGGCTTCATCGTAACCCTCGTTCATAATGACTTCCTTCGCCTCCGGGCTGATTTCGAGCCTGACGCCCCGCTCCGCCAGCATGCTGCCGACTTTGTTGAGCTGCAGGTCGATAATCACCGAGAGGTTCTCCCGCGAAAGCTGGCTGAACACAATGATGTCATCCACGCGGTTCAGGAATTCCGGCCGGAACGCCTGGCGGAGAGCGTCCAGCAGGCGTTTGCGGGTATCCTCGTTGCTCCGAGTCCGCTGGTTCACCGAGAAGCCGATAGGGCTCGATTCGGCGATCACATGGCTGCCGATATTCGACGTCATGATGATGACGGTGTTGCGGAAGTCGACTACACGGCCCTGACCGTCGGTCAGACGGCCGTCGTCGAGGATCTGGAGCATGGCGTTGTAGATATCCGGGTGCGCTTTTTCGATTTCGTCGAAGAGCACCACCGAATAGGGGCGCCGCCGGATTTGTTCGGTGAGCTGGCCGCCTTCGTCATAACCGACGTAGCCGGGAGGCGCGCCGATCATGCGCGAGACGGCGTGCTTCTCCATGTATTCGGACATGTCGACCCGAACCATGGCCTTATCGTCATCGAAGAGGAACTGCGCCAGAGCGCGGGCGAGCTCGGTTTTGCCGACGCCCGTGGGGCCGAGGAAGATGAAGCTGCCGATGGGCCGGTTGGGATCGCTCAGGCCGGCGCGGTTCCGCCGGATGGCGTTCGAAACGAGCTGTACGGCTTCATTCTGGCCGATGACGCGCTGTTCGAGCCGGTTCTCCATGTGGATGAGCTTCTGGACTTCGCCTTCGAGCATGCGCGCCACGGGGATGCCGGTCCACTTGGCGACGATGCGGGCGATATCTTCCTCATCGATCTCCTCTTTGAGAAGAGCGTTGGCTGACTCTCGCTCGATCTCGCCATTGGCGGCAGCGAGTGACTGTTCGATTTCGGCGAGCTTGCCGTAGCGAAGCTGGGAAGCCTTTTCCCAGTCACCGGCGCGCGTGGCGGCTTCTTCTTCGCCGCGGACCTGCTCTTGCTCCTGTTTCAGAGCTTTCACGCGGTCAATGGCGGCCTTTTCCTTCTGCCACCGCTCCTTGAGAACGGCGGCTTCGCCGCGCAGACGTTCGAGCTCGCTTTCCGTGTGGCGCAGCCGGTCTTTCGACATGACGTCGTTTTCGCGGTTGAGGGCCTGGCGCTCGATCTCGAGGTGCGAGATGCGCCGATCGACGTTATCGATCTCAATCGGCATGCTGCCGATCTGGATCTTGAGGGCGGCGCCGGCTTCGTCGACGAGATCGATGGCCTTATCCGGCAGGAAGCGGTTGGTGATGTAGCGATGCGAAAGCACCGCGGCCGCGACGATGGCGGAGTCCTTGATCCGGACGCTGTGGTGGATCTCGAACTTCTCCTTCAGGCCGCGAAGGATGGCGATGGTGTCGTCCACGGTGGGCTCGCCGACCAAAACGGTCTGGAAGCGGCGGGCGAGGGCGGCATCTTTCTCGACATATTTCCGGTATTCGTTGAGGGTGGTGGCGCCGATGCAGCGCAACTCGCCGCGCGCGAGGGCGGGTTTGAGCATGTTGGCCGCGTCTATGGCGCCTTCCGAGCCGCCCGCGCCGACGAGGGTATGGAGCTCATCGATGAAGCAGATGATTTCTCCGTTCGATTCGGTGATGTCTTTGAGGACGGCCTTGAGGCGGTCTTCGAATTCGCCCCGGAATTTGGTGCCCGCGACCATGGCGCCGAGGTCGATGGCGACGAGACGTTTGTTGCGGAGCTGTTCGGGGACGTCGCCCTTCAGGATGCGCTGGGCGAGGCCTTCGACGATGGCGGTTTTACCGACGCCGGGCTCGCCGATGAGCACCGGGTTGTTCTTGGTGCGGCGGCTGAGCACCTGCATGACTCGGCGAATTTCTTCGTCGCGGCCGATGACGGGATCGAGCTTGCCGCGTTTGGCCTGCTCGGTGAGATCGACGGCGTAGCGCTCGAGCGCCTGGTATTTGCTTTCGGGATTCTGGTCCGTGACGCGCTGGGTGCCGCGGACGGTGACGAGGGCTTTCAGGATCGCGTCCTTCGTGGCGCCCTGGCGGTTGAGAATGGCGCCGGCGGGATCGTATTTCTGATCGGAGATGCCGAGCAGCAGGTGTTCGGTGGAGACGAACTCGTCTTTGAAATTTTCGGCGGATTTCGAGGCGGCCTCGAAGACCTGCTGGAGGCTGGGGGAGATAAATTGTCCGGGAGATGCGCCGGTCACTTTCGGGATGGAGGTGAGCTGGCGCTGAGCTTCATGCTCGACGCCATCGGGAAGGACGCCGCACTTTTCGAGCACGGGCCGGACGATACCTTCGCGTTCCGCCGTGAGGGCGAGAAGAAGATGCAGGGGATGGACGGCCTGGTGGCCGTTTTCGGAGGCAAGCTGCTGGGCCTGCTGGACAGCTTCCTGTGCTTTTTGGGTGAGTTTATCGAATCGGAACGCCATTTGGTTTTGTTTCCTTCAGACCGGTGTAAGCCAGTCTAGTGTGCAATCCGCCTTCCCTTATTTTGATGCGGAAGCGTGCAAAAAGGGGCAGGGAGTTGTGACTCCGGCTGCCCCGTACGTTTACGGTACTGCTGTTCGTGCCGATTACTGGATGGCGACCTTGACCTGACGGGGCTTTGCGGACTGCTTTTTGGGCAGCGTGATGGTCAGGACGCCGTTTTTGTACTGGGCTTCCACGTTATCGGTCTCGACCGTTGGGGGGACGGCGAAGCTGCGGAGGAAGTCGCCATAGCTGCGCTCGATGCGGTGATAGCCTTTGGCGTTTTCATCTTTCTCGAACTTGCGCGAACCCTTGAGGGTGAGGGTGTTGTTTTCGACGCGGACGTCGATGTCTTCAGTCTTGACGTCCGGGAGGTCGGCACGGAGCGTCAGGGCATCTTCGGTTTCGAAGATGTCGACGGCGGGGGACCACGGACGGCTGCCGCGGGGTTCGTTCATCAGCCGGGTGACCGCGTCTTCGAAGAAGCGGAAGCTCTGGAAGGGATCGTGGGTGATTGCAGGAGTGCTCATGGTTTGATGTTGGTTCCTTTCGGTGAGATGTCGATGGCGTAATGTCATCTGATGACATCATAAAATATGCGTGTTATGTTGTCAAGTAATTTTATGGCGTTTAGTTTTATGTGGATTGGGGGGCTGGGAAGATCGCTGGGTTCGTCCGCGCTTTTCGCTGGGGTGGCTAATCGTGGCCGGAGAGTGGCTGGCGGTGGCTAATGGTGGCATGGGTTCGGTTGTGTATTCCTGTATTTTGTTTGAGATAGACTCATTTTGGCCGTGGCTGTCGGCATGTTTTTTGTTTTTGGTTGTGTTTATGGCATTTGCTCCCGACGGACGGGTATGCCGGACCGTGCGAGCCGGGCAGGCTGGATCGGTGCGTCCGCAGCAGCGATCAAGCTGGACCGTGACCCGTTCGTCGGCGAGCGATCGGCGTGAGCATTGAAGGGGATGGCTGCGTGTTCGCCGGCTGCGGATTTTGGCCGCGGCCGTTTGGGTCCATACTCTGGGGTCAGGCCATGAGCAATCACGAACGTAGCGTCTGGTGCGGGAGCGGCGGGGTTGGAGAAGGAGCGCCCCGAATCCGTCCGGGCGCGGGTTTGGTGCTTCGGCGCGGTCGGGATTCGGTCTATAAGCCCCGGCAAATGCTGGATCCTCCGGTGGCTGGTTGCCACGTTGACAGGGATAGCATGGAGCTTGGGGAAATCGGGCCACCGGGTTTCCGCGTTTTTGGTATACGTAGTTGAATCAGTGGCACTTAGACCGCTTTTTGAAATCGAAAAATTTCTGACAGCGCCCGCCGGCGGGGATGACTGACAAAAGCAGCATAGGCATACATAATAGAGAGCCATGGAGCGCACGATCTCATTGCCCGACGACCTTCTCGCCCAGGTGGAGGGAACGGCTTCGCGCCAGGGGAAAAACGTGGACCAGTGGCTGGAAGGTGTGGTCC
>Ga0134125_10000427_pt1 | contig 57234 bp, 47 predicted proteins | sample KB31751_FD_96464 | JGI IMG/M metagenome (GOLD analysis project Ga0134125, IMG submission 96464) | Terrestrial soil microbial communities with excess Nitrogen fertilizer from Kellogg Biological Station, Michigan, USA - KB3-175-1 | ecosystem: Environmental > Terrestrial > Soil > Unclassified ... | reverse complement strand
GCGACGGCCGCGCAGAAGACGCAAGCGGCATCCGTTCCCGGCCTTTGCCTGCTGGACAGCGAATACCGGCTGGAGTGGATGGACGATCCGTGGGACGACGTGGAAGCGTCAGGCAAGTGGCTCCTGCGGCTGGAACGTGAGTACTCTCCCGACATCGTTCACCTGAACTCATTCGGGCATGGGGCATTACCGTGGCGGACGCCGGTGGTCCTCACGGCCCATTCCTGCGTGTTGTCGTGGTGGGAGGCGGTGAGGCCCGAACCTCTGCCTGGCGTATGGGCGCGTTATCGCGCGGAGGTCGCGCAAGCGCTCGTATCCGCGGATCTCGTTACGGCCCCATCCTGTTCGATGGCGAGATCTCTCGCACGTCACTACGGAACCTCCCGCTGCCGGGTTATTCCCAACGGCCGCGATGGCGCGCAATTCCATGCGGCGAGCAAGGAGCAATTTGTATTCGCGGCAGGCCGCCTTTGGGACGAAGCGAAGAACATCGCGGCATTGGCTCAAGTCGCCGATGATCTTTCCTGGCCCGTCTATGTCGCGGGGGAGTCAGGCGGCGCCGCGTTTTCGGGCTGCTATGCGCTCGGACATGTCGGCATGCCGGAGCTCGCCGGCTGGTATGCGCGCGCCGCGATATACGCGTTCCCGGCGCTTTACGAACCGTTCGGTCTTTCGATTCTTGAAGCTGCTTACTCCGGCTGCGCGCTCGTGATCAGCGATTTGCCGAGCCTGCGGGAGATATGGGGAGACGCCGGGCTGCTCGTTCCGCCTCACGATGCGCACGCCCTGCGGGAAGCACTGCGGTCACTCATCGACAATCGGGACTTACGGGAAGAGATGGGCAGGCGCGCCTGGACGCGGGCGGCCGGCTACAACATTCAGGCGATGGCCGCGCGGTATTGGCGCGCCTATCGCGAAGCCGCGGCGGCTGGAAAGAAAGCATGCGTTTCGTAATCTTCACGCACTCGCTGGTATCCGACTGGAATCACGGCAACGCGCACTTCCTGCGCGGTGTCGCGAGCGAACTGACGCGGCGGGGTAACGAGGTCAGGATCCTCGAGCCCGCAGGCGGCTGGAGCCGGACGAACCTGGTCGCGGAGTGTGGCGAGCAGGCGATAGCCGATTTTGAATCCGCCTACCCTCTGATTCGCAGTGAGACTTACGATGAGACGACGCTGGATGTTGACGAAGCGCTGGCGGGCGCCGATGTGGTCCTGGTCCACGAATGGAACACCCATTCACTCGTCTCTCGCATCGGCGATCACCGCCGGCGGCATCCCGAATACCGGCTTTACTTTCACGACACGCACCATCGCGCCGCGACCGATCCGGCGGCAATGGCCGCATACGATCTTCGAAATTACGACGGCGTGCTCGCCTACGGGCGCGTTATCGCCGATACTTACAAGGCCAATGGCTGGACCGCTCACGCCGCCATCTGGCACGAGGCGGCCGACACAACGGTTTTTCGTCCGCTTATGGATTCGGCGGGCAAAGAGGGCGACCTCGTCTGGATCGGTAACTGGGGCGACAACGAGCGTACCTGCGAGTTGCGGGAATTCCTGATCGCGCCTGTGCGCGCGCTGCATCTGAAAGCCCGTGTTTATGGTGTGCGGTATCCGCGTTATGCGCTTGACGAATTGAAATCGGCGGGAATCGAGTATGGGGGATGGTTACCCAACTACAAAGTCCCCGAAGTATTCGCACGCTACCGGGTGACGGTTCACATCCCACGCCGGCCTTACGCGCGGGCTTTGCCGGGTATTCCGACGATTCGGCCCTTCGAAGCGATGGCGTGCGCGATTCCACTGGTGTCGGCGCCATGGGACGACTCCGAAGAGCTCTTCCGCACCGGACGCGACTATCTGGTTGCGCGGGACGAATCTGAAATGACAGGGCAGCTTCGGATGCTGCTGCGCGAACCAGCCACGGCGGCGCGCCTCGCCCAGTCAGGCCTCGAGACCATCCGCTCCCGGCACACGTGCGCGCATCGCGTGGAAGAGCTGCTGCACATTGCCGGCACGCACGGTCTCAGCGCGAAAGGAGCGTCGTAAGTGCGTATCGGCTTCTTCGGCTCCAGCCTCGTGTCGGCCTACTGGAACGGAGCCGCCACCTACTACCGGGGCATCATTCGGGCGCTGGCGGCTCGCGGGCATCACATCACTTTCCATGAACCGGATGCTTACCAGCGTCAGGAGCATCGGGATATCGACGATCCGGCGTGGGCAACCGTCTCGGTGTATGCGGCCGACGCGGATGCGGCCTTGTCCGCTGTCGAGAGCGCGTGCGGCGACGACCTGATCGTCAAGGCGAGCGGCGTAGGCGTATTCGATCGATTGCTCGAAGAAGCGATCGCGGATTTGAAGACTGCATCGAATGCGGTCGTGTTCTGGGATGTCGATGCGCCCGCGACGCTTGACCGCGTGAACAACGACGACACCGACCCTTTTCGCGAGCTGATTCCCCGGTTTGACGCGGTGTTTACGTATGGGGGCGGCGACCCCGTCGTGAAGGCCTATGGAAGGCTGGGAGCGCGCGACTGCATTCCGGTTTATAACGGGCTGGATCCGGAGACGCACTACCGAGTCGCGCCCGACCCGCGTTTCGAGGGTCACCTGGCTTTTCTCGGTAACCGGTTGCCGGACCGCGAAGCGCGTGTAGATGAATTTTTCCTGACACCCGCCGCACGCATGCCGCACACCCGGTTCCTGCTGGGTGGCGCGGGATGGGGCGATAAGCCGCGAAGTCCCAATGTCGCCTGGTTCGATCACATCTTCACGCGCGATCACAACGCCTTCAATTCCACGCCGCACGCCGTAATCAACATCTCACGCGAGAGCATGGCTCGCTACGGTTACTCGCCCGCGACGCGCGTGTTCGAAGCGGCAGGCGCGGCGGCGTGCGTCATCACGGATCGATGGCAGGGTATCGAATTATTCTTCGAGCCGGATCGGGAGATTCTGACGGCGGCCAACGCCAACGATGTCGTGGATGTGCTGGCCGCTCTCGATCCCGTGAAAGCTCGTGGAATCGGAAAGGCTGCACAAAAACGCGCGCTGGCGCATCACACTTACGCTCATCGCGCCGCGCTCGTGGAACAGGTTCTTGAGGGCAGGCAGTTGTCCGCCGGAGTCGCGTTGTGAAGGTTGTCATTCTCGGCCTTTCGATTACGTCATCGTGGGGTAACGGCCATGCGACCACGTATCGGAGTCTTGTGCGCGGTCTGGCGGCGCGTGGTCACGAGGCGCTCTTTCTGGAGCGCGACGCTCCCTGGTACGCGGGAAATCGCGACCAGCCGAATCCCCCCGGCGCGCGCACGGTCCTCTATGAGAGTCTTGACCAGCTGTTTCGTGCTCACGAGCGTGCTCTGAGCGAAGCCGACCTGGTTTTAGTCGGATCGTTTGTTCCGGAGGGCGTTACGGTTGGTGAATGGATTCTTTCCACCCGGCGCGGGATTACGGCGTTCTACGACATCGATACGCCCGTCACAGTGGAGAAACTCGCGGCCGGATCGATGGAGTACATCAACCGCGCTCTCGTGCGGCGGTATGACGTGTATCTGTCATTTACAGGCGGTCCGCTGCTCAGGCGCATCGAAACGGAATTCGGGGCGCGCATGGCCCGCCCGCTTTATTGCTCGGTGGACCCGAAACAATACACCCCGACGTGGGCCGTCCCCGAACTCGATCTCGGCTACCTTGGCACGTGGAGCGAAGACCGCCAGGCGGGCCTCGATGCCCTGATGCTCGATGCGGCGCGGCATTGGCCGGAGGGCAGGTTTGCCATCGCGGGGCCGCTCTATCCGGACACGATCGTCTGGCCGCGCAACGTGCGCCGCACGATTCACTTGTCTCCCGCTGAACACCCGCGTTTCTATGGAGCGCAGCGATTTACGCTTAACATCACGCGTGACGCCATGAAGCGCGCCGGATTCTCGCCGAGCGTTCGCCTGTTCGAGGCCGGCGCCTGCGGTGTGCCGATTATCAGCGACTGGTGGCCAGGCATCGATACGCTCCTCGAGCCTGGGCGCGAGTTGCTTCTCGCGGAGAACGGCGAGGATACGCTGCGTTATCTCCGCGACTTCTCCGACGCGGAACGATTTGCGATAGGGCAGGCGGCCCGGCGACGGATATTGGCGGCCCACACGCCGGAGCATCGCGCCGCACAGCTCGAGGGGTATTTCATCGAAGCCGGCGGCCGCCTTGGCGCGGCTCTTCCCCAGGCGGTGCCGGCATGAAGATGGTCGTCTTCGGGCTGACGATCAGCTCATCATGGGGCAACGGACACGCAACGCTTTGGCGTGGACTTTGTAAATCGCTCGCGAAGCGAGGCCATGATGTGATCTTCTTCGAGCGCGATCAGCCATGGTACTCCAGCGCGCGCGATTTCACCGCGATGCCCGGCAACGGCCGGCTGATCGTCTATTCCGGCTGGGCCGATGTGTTGGTGCGTGAGGCGCGCGAGGAGTTGGCAAACGCGGACGTGGCCATGGTGACGTCCTTCTGTCCCGATGGAGTTGCGGCCACCGATCTGGTCTGTGAGTCGAGGGCGCGGAAAGTCTTCTACGATCTGGATGCGCCGGTGACGCTCGAGCAACTGCGGGCGGGAGTGGCGGTCCCCTGGGTAGGACCGCGCAAGTATCGCGATTTCGATCTGGTCCTCAGCTTCACGGGCGGCAGCACGCTCGACGAACTTCGCCGCGAACTCGATGCGAAGCAGGTGGCTCCCCTTTATGGAAGCGTCGATCCGGAATTGCACCGCCCCGTCCCGCGAGAGGCGCGATTTCAGGGAGCTCTCTCCTATCTGGGAACCTGGTCGGCGGATCGCGATCGCGCCCTCAACCTGCGTTTCGTCGCGGCGGCGGCCCGCCTTCCGGATCAGCGATTTGTGCTCGGCGGTTCGAAATATGACGGCAGTTTCCCATGGCTGCCGAACATTTTCTTCCTCAGTCACATCGCCCCGGCGGATCACGCGGCATTTTTCTGTTCTTCGCGATTGACCCTGAATGTCACACGCGAACCGATGGCCAGCCGCGGTTACTGCCCTTCGGGGCGGCTTTTCGAAGCGGCAGCCTGCGGAGTGCCGATCATGAGCGACGGCTGGCAGGGCCTGGAACAGTTCTACGCGCCGGGTTCGGAAATTCTGGTCGCCGAATCGACGGATGAAGCAGTGGCGTACATCCAGAGTTCTCCGGAGTTTCTTGCGGGCATCGGCTGCGCTGCCCGCGATCGGACTCTCGCATGCCATACGTGTGACGTGCGCGCCGCCGAACTGGAGCGGCTCCTCGAAACCGGCGCCCATGCTCCAAAATCCGGAGCGGCTGTGGGGGCCGAACTTGCATGTGGGGCATAGTTCCGGCGGCGGGCAAAGGCACGCGCATCCAGCCTCTTGCGTTCTCCAAGGAACTGTTGCCTCTTGCCGGACAGCATGACGGAGCTACGCAACGGCCGCGGGCAGTGAGCGATTTTCTTGTGGAGCGCTTCCTTTCGGCGGGCGCGCGCTGCATCTGCTTCGTGATCTCGCCGGGCAAATCGGACATCTTCGAGTACTACGCGCGCGCGGAGAATCCCGCGACGATCTGCTATGCCGTGCAGCCGGAGCCGGCTGGTCTCTGTGACGCGATTTTCCGCGCACTGCCTCTTATCAGCGCCAATGAGAGCGTGATCGTTGGACTTCCCGACACGATCTGGTTTCCCGCCGACGGACTTGCGCGTCTGCCGGACGACCGGTTCTCATTCCTGCTGTTTCCGGTCGAAAATCCTCAATTGTTCGATTCCGTCGAGTGCGACAGCGAGGGCCGCGTGCTGCGTATCCGCGTCAAAGAGGCCGGGGCGTCCTCGCAATGGATATGGGGGGCCTTCAAACTACCCGCCGCCGCCCTCCGCTCGCTCCACGACCTTTGGATCGAGCGCGGCCGAGCCGACGAATACGTCGGCACGCTGGTGAGCGCCTGGATCGCGCACGGCGGTGAAGCATGGGGTCTTCACGCGGGGGAGGCCTACTATGACGTCGGCACGATGGATGGCTATATGCAGGCGATGCGCGAACTGGCAGCCGTTGGCGGCGCCCGGCCGGATGCGGCAAAGATGGAACGAGGCGCGGCATGAAGGTCGAGGACCGCGACCAGGTCGCGCGCAGGATCGGTGAGCTGGGGGACTGGTTTCAAAACATGAACCTGGCCGGCGTCGAGACCGCCCCTGAACATTTCCTCGGCGATTATCCCGCCATCAAGTGGAGAAACTTCGCGGATGCCGTGCCGGACGATCTGACCGGCCGCACGGTCCTCGACATCGGGTGCAACGCCGGCTTCTATTCGCTGGAAATGAAGAAGCGAGGGGCCGCACGTGTGCTGGGGATCGACTCCGATCCATCCTATCTGGCGCAGGCCCGCTTCGCCTCGGAGGTTACCGGCCTCGAAATCGAGTTTCGACAACTGGATGTTTACGACGTCGCGGCGTTGCACGAGCAATTCGACCTCGTGTTATTTATGGGCGTGCTGTATCATTTGCGGCATCCTCTGCTCGCGCTGGATCTGATTCACGAGCACGTGGCGCGCGACCTGATGGTTTTTCAGTCGATGCAGCGCGGGTCCGCTGAAGTGACGGCGACGAAACCGGATTACACCTTTTGGGAGACCGAGATGTTCGGGAAAGCAGGTTATCCGGCAATGTACTTCGTCGAAGAGCGCTATGCCGGAGACCCGACGAACTGGTGGATACCCAACCGCGCCTGCGTGGAGGCCATGCTGCGGAGCGCGGGGTTCAGGATTCTGGCGCATCCCGAAGAAGAGGTTTACATCTGCGGGCGGAGCGCGAGCCGTGCTTGATTCAGTGATGTTGTGGAACGAGCCGAATAATCTCTCCCACTGGAATTTCGAAATCGATCCCGGCTGGACGATCTTCGCGAAGATGGTGAATCGCGCGGCCGACGCAGTGAAAGCGGAGAACCCTTCGCTGCGGCGCGTGCTGGGCGGCATATCTCCGATCGACCCCGCGTTTATCACGGCGCTGTCGCGGCAATGCGTTTTGTCGCATGTGGACGTGGTGGCCGTACACGGATTTCCGCTCGACTGGAATCACTGGACGATTCACGAATGGCCAGAGAAGCTGCTGGAAATCCGGGCGGTGACGGACCACGCTTTGTGGGTCTCCGAAGTCGGAGTGTCCTCGTTCGGAGCGGAGGAGGTGCAGGAATTCGGGCTCCGGAAAACGGCGGAACTGCTGATTGGCCGCGCCGAGCGGATCCACTGGTATAGCCTTTTCGACCTGCCGCGCGCCTGGCCCGCCACCACGCGACACCGGGAGGCGGAAGGGTCTTCCTACTACCGGCATTTCTACATGGGGCTGCTGCGCGAGGATGGCGCGCCCAAACTCGCTCTGCGCCACTTCAGCAATTACACGCCGGAGTTGGGCATTTGCCAGTGGTTGCACTTCGAAGATCCGCGTCTGGAGGACACGGTGTGCTGGCTCAAGCGGCTGGGCGTGAAGCAACTTCGCACCGGATTGAGCTGGGCCGACAGTTTCCGCCCGGGAGCCATCGAGTGGTTTGACCGGCAGATGAGCGCACTCGACTCATTCGATGTGACGCTGACCTTCTGTTTCACGCCGGAGCACTGCGGCGTTCTGCCTAACCACACGAGCCCTCCACGCGAGCCAGACGAATTTGCAGAATTCTGCGGCAGGATGGTGAGGCGCTACTCCTGAGCGGGTCTCCCGCGCTCGGCCGGGCGCGCTCAGAGGAACCAACTGGCGATCAGACCGAGAGTAGCGGCAAACAGCGCGACCGTCGTCACCCAGCCCAGAATGTTGATCGCCCATCCGTTGGCGCGGGCTCCCATAATCCTGCGGTCATTGGTCATCAGCAGAATCAGCAGCATCAACGGAGGTGTCGAGAATCCCTGAACGATTCCCGCGGTGACCAACGCCTTCATGGGATCGAAGCCCAGGAAATTTATGGCCACCGCCAGGACGGTGAAGCCGGCTGTTGCGAGATAGAAGCGCTTCGCCTCCGCCGGCTTGCGGCTGAGCCCGTACTCCCAGCCAATCGTCTGGCACAAATCGTAGGCGGCGCCTGTCGTCATGACCGGCACAGCCAGGAATCCTACGCCGACGACGCCCAGCGCGAACAGCAAGCCTGCGGCATTTCCGGCAATCGGCGCGAGGGCGCGCGCGGCATCCGCGGCGCTGGCGATGTCTTTCTTGCCGGATTCAAACAGCGCGGCGGATGTCGCCAGGATGATGAAATACATGGCGAGGTTCGAAAACAACATGCCGGAGATGACGTCGCGGCGCGAGTGTTGTAATTCCTGATCCGTGGCCCCCTTCCGCTGGCGAAGTCGTGTTCGGCCCTGGGCGATTTCCTCCTCCACTTCCTCATTGGATTGCCATGTGTAGAGATAGGCGGAAAGCGTCGTGCCGACGATGGCGACCAGCATTGACAGAAACGACTTGTTGAAGTGAACGGCAGGCCGGAATGTCGCGCTGAGGACCTGGCTCCATTTTGGATGCGCCAGAATCGCGGCGGGGATGTAGGCGAGAAGCGCCAATGCGAGAACGCGAAAGACATTCCGCAGCAACGGGTATGATCCGGCAATCTGCAGCCCGAGCATGATGGCGGCCGCGCCAACCACAATCACGGCCGGTGGAATGGGCACCACAATCCCCGCTGCCGCGGCGATGCCTCCAAGATCCGCGCCTGCTTCGATGGTGTTCCCGATCAGCACGGCGGCCAGCGTGGGATAAAGCAGCCAGCGAGGGAAATGCTTGCGAAGAACGGCGAAAAGACCTTGTCCGGCAACCTGCCCGAGCTTCGCGGAGAGGTAGACTACCGCGAACATCATCGGGAACGTGACGGGAGCAGTCCAAAGCAGCGCGGGACCGAACGCGGCGCCCGCGCTCGCGTAGGTCCCAATCGCTGAAGGATCGTCGTCGGCGGCGCCAGTGATCAGGCCGGTTCCGAGGGCGCGAACCGTACCGGGTGTGTGAGGCGCCGGGTCAGCGATCTCCGCGCGCGTTGACATCGGACCAGCAGTTTCGCCATCGGCGGGCTATGGTGCGCCATCGGCGAAGCATAGAACCTGTGTTTACCGGACGGCGCGGCGCTTCGGTTTTTCGTCGGGCGCGGCGCGGCTGACGAGCTTGTTAAAGTTGCTTTTCGCGCCCCCGGCGGTCTTTTCCTGATACACGAGCGCGAGATCGCGTTCGTCGAATTTCTCGAAGAACTGATCCCAGTCGATCGGCTGAAGCTTCTCTTCGGAATATCCGGGAAAATCGAGCCGCAGCATACCGATATCGCCTCTGCCACCGGTGCCCTTGACGCATGCGGGATGCGCGCCGCGTTTCTCGGCCCACTCGCGGATTTCGTCATGATCGCTGGTCGTATGCGATAGCGCCCTCGACTTTGTGGAGTGAGCCCCGGTACGTCCAGAAGCCGTTTTCGAGGACGCTGTTTTCGACGAAGCCGTTTTCGAACGGGTCGCCGAAGACGAGCGTTTAGCCGTGGTTTTCCGGGTGCTCAAGGACTTTGGCGCCGAGGCGCTGCTGGAAGCTTTCCGCGTGTTTTGAATGCCGGCTGTTTGCCTGGTTGCCATAAATTGCTCCGTAGATGCTCTTATCTGTTCCTGGCCAGATTCGACTGGCTACTCCTCCAATTCGCGAGTATGACTGTAACCAGAAAAGCAGCGGAAATTCCATGCTGCGGAAACAGCCCGCTGCATTGGTTCCAGACTCGGAACAAGCGTGCAGCCGGCACACTTCCGTCCGCGAAGTAGTCGAGAGGGCCTGGCACCCGGGTGGGTGCTACATCCCAAGACCATCCATCAGGAACGATCACGCGCTCTGAACGGCGGACGTCAAGCCTCTCGGTGCCGCGCAGCTTCTTTCCGGTCTGGACGCAGACCTCTGCGTGTGGGCGCAGGAATTGCCGGATTCATGAGAGCACGATTTCCTTGCGCACATCGATACGCTCGAATCCGCAATCGCACAGGAGGAGATCGAGTGCGATTTCAAACGGCGCGATGGATGTTTCTTTACGCCGTCGCTGAACCACCGAGATCGATGAGCTTCAAGAAGAATATGAACGCCGCGTGGCGCGCCGGCGCGAATGTGGAGCGGCTCGAAGCGAGCGCCAACGATCAGCCCTGTGGCCGAACCTGCCTCCGCTCCGACGCCACGGCGCAGTTTCGTCGCGACGTGATCATCGTCCGCGGTGAAGATCAACGGCAGCGAAGCGGCGGAAATCAAAACGATCCTCCCTTCGCTTCGAGCAAAGCTTTCCTGTCGCGCCCGTGGATTACTGCTGGCCGGGGATGGCTTACGAGCCGGTTTACGAGCCGTCCGGCAGATGTGGGCGCGGGCCGCTCGAATTCGTGGGCAGCGCTCTATACTCCGGCGCTCAACGGGGCAGCACGGCGCGAGATTCCGAACGGCTCCCTACATGAAGGACTGTCGGAGTGGCTCGCACGCGATTGAATTTCTCGAGAACTTCCTCATATTGCAGCCGAGCCTTCTCGATCCGGTCGGGCGACGCTTCGTAATATACGGTGGTCGCAACCGCCAGTGCCCTGAGGATTTCGTCTGGCGATTCATTGTCAATGCGTTCGTCAGGCTTCATCGATCTCTCCTCAACCCGCGCAAGACGGACTTGGCCATCGCCTGTGCGTCGGTCCTCAACCGCCGCGCATCGGGCTGCTCCGCAGCCTGTGCGCTCGTCCTGATCTAAATTAACGCGAATTCAGGTTTTTGGCTGTCATGGGTCGTACAGAATTCGACGGTTTCGAATCATAACGGAATGCTCCGTGCGGGCGATCCGGAGCAGCAGGACTCAATCGGCTTTCTTTCGCACGAATGCGCGCCTATCCTCGCCCCCAGCTCAAGCGAGCGGACTGGACTTCCCTTGACGGGCTTTGGGATTTCATGCTCGATCCGGATGCAGCCCTCGGGACGCCTCGAGAAGTCACCTGGGATCGCCAGATCAATGTCCCGTTTTCTCCCGAAACGCCTGCGAGCGGGATTGGGGATGCAGGCTTTTATCGCGCATGCTGGTACCGCAAATCATTCTCGCCGCCGCCTGTAAACGAGCGGGACCGGCTGCTGCTTCATTTCGGGGCGATCGATTACCACGCTACGGTTTGGATCAACGACCAACTCGCGGGCGCGCATGTGGGCGGCTATACCCCACTCACAATCGACATTTCCGAATTGGCCATGGCGAATTCAACGCTCACGATTGTGGTACGGGCTGAGGACGATCCGGCCGATCTCACCAAGCCGCGCGGCAAACAGGATTGGCAGTTGAATCCGCACTCCATCTGGTATCCACGCACGACGGGAATCTGGCAGTCCGTATGGGTCGAGCGCGTATCTGAAACCTGGATCGGTTCGTTGCGATGGACGCCCAACCTGGAGCGCTGGGAAATCGGTTTTGAAATCTGGACCTGCGGGCGTCTGCGCGACGACTTGTGCTGCGTGGTGGAATTGCACGGCGCCGGACGTCTGCTGGCACAGGATTCGTACCATGTACTCGCGGGCGAAGTGCATCGCAGAATCGCGCTCTCCGATCCCGGTATCGACGATTACCGCAACGAGCTGTTGTGGAATCCGGCGACGCCCAACCTGATCGACGCCAGCATTCGCCTCGAGACTTCATCAGGGGAGCCGCTGGATACGGTGGAGAGTTATACAGCGCTGCGGCAGATCGGAGTGCAGGGCGAAAAGTTTGTGCTGAACAATCGCCCCTACCAGCTTCGGATGGTGCTCGACCAGGGCTACTGGCCGGAATCCGGATTGACGGCGCCCGACGATAACGCATTCCATCGCGATGTCGAACTCGCGAAAGCGATGGGATTCAATGGCGTTCGCAAGCATCAGAAAATCGAAGACCCTCGATTCCTGTACTGGGCCGACCGCCTCGGGCTGCTGGTTTGGGAAGAGATGCCGAGTGCCTATCGCTTCAGCCGCACTTCGGTTCACCACTTGACGGAAGAATGGAAGGAAGTCATTCTGCGCGACGTAAACCATCCCTGCATTGTGGCGTGGGTGCCATTCAATGAATCGTGGGGTGTTCCCGATCTGCCCAGCATGCCGGCGCAGAGGCACTATGTGCAGGCGTTGTATTACCTGACGAAGACGCTGGATCCGACGCGCCCGGTTATCGGAAACGACGGCTGGGAAAGTGTCGCCACAGACATCATCGGGATTCACGATTACGATCCGGTGCCGGACCGTATAAGGGCGCGGTACGGGAGCGGCGATACGGATCGCCTGTTCAAACGCGAGCAGCCCGCGGGCAGACTTCTCTCGCTAAACGATCACGCCAGCGACCAGCCCATCATGATCACCGAATTCGGCGGGATTGCTTTTTCGCCGGACTTGCTGCACACGTGGGGCTATTCGCGCGCCAATTCGCCGGACGATCTCGCGAACCGGTATCTGGAGCTGTTGAGCGCGGTGCGGTCGATTCCATCCATCGCCGGCTTTTGCTACACGCAGTTCGCCGACACTTTTCAGGAGACCAACGGATTGCTCTACGCGGACCGAACGCCAAAGTTTCCGCTCCACGCGATCGCGCTGGCGACCAACGGTCCTCAGACGCCCCACGACCAGCAGCTTGACTGGGAGTGGAGAGAGCGCCTGATGAAGAGGCAACAGAGGCAGTACCCGCGGACACCGGAGGACCATCAGACTTCCAATGACCCGAAATGACGCCGCGCTCTTTCGATCCTTCTGGATGGCGGGCTTTGAGTGTTCCACCCATATCAACTGTGCCGGTCAGCGGCTTGACATGACGGCCTCCGTGGAGCACGACCGGTTCTGTGCGGAGGACTACCGGCGTCTTCGTGAAGTGGGCATTGTGGCGGCGCGCGACGGCTTGCGCTGGCATTTGATCGATCGCCGCGGATGTTACGACTGGTCGAGCTGGATTCCCATGCTGGAAGCCGCGCGGCAGGAAGGCGTGCAGGTGGTCTGGGATCTTTTCCACTACGGCTGGCCCGATGACCTCGACATTTTCACGCCGGCCTTCGTGGATCGATTCGGGAAGTTCGCGCGCGAAGCCGCGCGCATTCACCGCGAGCACACTGACGAGACTCCCTGCTACTCGCCGTTCAACGAAATTTCGTTTTTCTCCTGGGCGGCGGCGCGGGAACTGATTTTCCCGTGGGCGCATGGCCGCGACTGGGAACTGAAGCGCCAGTCCGTCCGGGCATTTATTGCCGCTGTCGATCAAATCCGGGACGTCGATCCGCGTGCGCGGTTTATCTCGCCCGAGCCCTTGATCCACAATGTGCCGCCGGTCTCGCAGCCCTGGAACGTTGGGCCCGCGCAGGCGCAGCGCAACAGCCAGTGGGAGGCGTGGGAAATGATTCTCGGGCGCGCCGCTCCGGAACTGGGCGGCAACGAACGCTACCTCGACATTATTGGCCTTAATTTCTACGCCGCGAATGAGTGGGAAGTGCCAGGCGGTAGAAAGCTTCACTGGGATGCCGGGTCGGACGATCCACGATGGATGCCCTTGCACCTTCTGCTCGCGGAAGTTCACGAACGATATCACCGGCCTTTTTTCATTGCAGAGACGAGTCACTACGGCATCGGGCGAGCTCCGTGGTTAGACGAGATCGCCGCAGAGGTGACGATAGCTCTCCGGAACTCCGTGCCCGTCGGAGGCGTTTGCCTATATCCAATCCTCGACCGGTTCGACTGGGATGACAGCAGTCAATGGCATAACTGCGGGCTGTGGGACTTCGAGCGGGACTCTAACCATCATTACCGGCGAATTCTCAACGCGCCGTATGCTGCCGCGCTGCGAAGCGCGCAGAGTATTGTCTGAAAGCGCTTGTCCAAGGCGCGCGGTTCGATTACACACCCGGGCCGCCGGCGAACAAATGCGGACTGTGGGGCGGGGCACACCCTGGCTGAAAGCCTGCATAAAATCGAGCGGTGCCGCTGGAAACCGGCGCGTCACCCGGAGGTGCACACGTAGTATGCAGCGGACTTCACCGCGGGGCAATCCCGCGATTGTGGTTTTTTCTCACCTGCGCTGGGATTTCGTTTATCAGAGACCTCAGCATCTTCTCTCCAGTCTGGCATCCTCTCACCGCATACTTTTTGTCGAGGAACCGGTTGCCGGCACATCCGCAAATCCGGAATGGCATTTTCATGAGGTGGCGCAAAACGTAATTGTTTGCCGCCCTCATACGCCTTGCGAAGAGCGCGGCTTTCATCAGAAACAATTGCCGTATCTTGCACAATTAGTGCAAGACCTGCCGGAAATGCAGGGCGCGGACGAATACATACTCTGGTTTTACACGCCGCTCGGTCTGGCCGCAACGACGGGCATGCGGCCACTGGCCATCGTCTATGACTGCATGGATGAGCTGTCGGCATTTCTCAACGCGCCGGCGGAACTGATCGAAAGCGAGCAGGAACTTCTCCGGAAAGCGGACCTCGTATTCACGGGCGGACCCAGTCTTTACCGCTCGAAAAAAAATTGCCATCCACGTGTGTATTGTTTTCCGAGCAGCGTCGACGCGCGCCACTTCGGGACGGCCGCCAATGGCATTGCCGACGCGCGCAATCAGGCAGACTTGCCGCATCCTCGTTTGGGTTACTACGGCGTGATCGACGAACGCATGGATCTGCCGCTCATCGGCGCTCTTGCGGACAGCCACCCGGAGTGGCAGATCGTGATGGTCGGCCCCGTGGTCAAGATCGACCCGTTGACGCTTCCGCGCCGGCCGAATCTTCACTATTACGGGCAGAGAAGCTATGCCGAGCTGCCATCCTGGCTAAAAGGGTGGGATGTTTGCTTGATGCCGTTTGCGCGCAACCGGGCTACCGAGTTCATCAGTCCGACAAAGACACTCGAATACATGGCGGCCGGGAAGATGATCGTGAGCACGCCGATTACGGATGTAGCCGAGCCTTACGGAGAAATCGTGTATCTCGGGTCCGCGACGGGGGAATTCATCGTCGCGTGTGAGCGCGCTCTCGGCGCGACCCGTGAGGAGCGCGACCGGCGGCAGCAATCAATGCACGAAGTTCTTCGGCGGACGTCCTGGGCGTCTACCGCGAATGCGATGGCGGAACTGTTGGGCGAGGTGGTTGCGTCGCGGCGGCAGAAGCCGGTCCGTTCCGCCGCCCGCACGGTTATCATCGGCGCGGGCCCTACCGGGCTTAGCGCGGCGTATCACACGGGCGAACATTCGGTTCTGATTGAGCAGAATGCACGAGTTGGGGGATGGTGCCGCTCCGTCGAGGCCGGCGGATTCACTTTCGACTATGCCGGGCATATTATGTTTTCCGGCGACCCGTATGTGCATCAGCTTTACAAGATGCTGCTCGGAGACAATGTGCACTGGCAGGATCGCGAAGCATGGATCTACAGCAAGAATGTGTATACGCGGTATCCGTTTCAGGCGTCGCTCTATGGGCTTCCGCCGGAAGTCATCGGCGAGTGCGTGATGGGCGCCATCGAAGCGCGGTATGGATCCATTAAACCGGCCGAGAGCCAGACAAACGGCCACTCCAGCCAAACCAATGGCCACTCAGCCGGAGCGTGCACGAAGGATTTGAGCGATTGCTGCGCCGACGGCATTCTGGAATCGTCGGCGCCTTTGGTGGAGAAGATGGTCGCCGCGGGCACTGCTTCCGAACCGAAGAACTTCGAGGAATTCATTTACAGGGTCTGGGGCGCGGGAATCGCGAAACACTTTGCCATTCCTTACAACCGCAAACTTTGGGCGGTGCCTCTCAGCGAGATGGAGACCTCCTGGCTTGGCGGACGCGTTCCTCTCCCAAACCTGCAGGAGATGATCGAGGGCGCCTTGTCCCCCGCGCCGAAGCCCATGGGACCCAACGCACGCTTCGGATATCCGCTACACGGCGGCTTTCAGAGCCTGATGGATGCCTGGCTGCCGCACTTGAAAGGCGAACTCAGAACGGGGACGCAAGTGATCGGAGTGTCTCCGCTGGGTCATTCAGTTACGCTCGGCGATGGATCCGTGCTTCGTTACGAACACCTGATCAGCACGATGCCGCTGCCCGCGCTGATCGCGCAGATGGGCGATGAGGCGCCGGAGCCGATTCGGGCCGCGGTGAAAAGTCTTCGCCACGTATCGGTGCGTTGCGTCCATCTCGGCATCGGCCGCGAGAAAGTGACGGACAAGCACTGGATCTACTATCCGGAAGACACTGTGTTTCATCGCATCTTCGTGCAGGGGAATGCCAGCCCCCATTGCAATCCCCCGGGCGGATTCGGGTTGACCTGCGAAATCACTTACTCGGAGCATAAGCCGTTGCCTTGCGAAGGCGACGAGTTGATCCAGAGGTGTATCGACGATTGCCGGCGCGTCGGAATTATCACGGCAAGCGACACAATTCCCGTCAGCGCGCAGTGCGACCTTCCTTATGCCTATGTGGTTTACGATCACGGCCGGGCGGCGCGCGTGCGGGAAATTCGGAATTGGCTCGCTTCGCATGACATCATCCTGGCGGGCCGCTACAGCGAGTGGGAGTATTACAATTCCGATCACGCATTTCTGGCGGGGAAAAAGGCGGCTGAGCAGGCGGCATCAGCGGGAAATCGGGAGTGGGCGCTCGATTTCCCTGGTCTTGCAGTCGAAGGCGGCTTCGTCTCCCGGCAATGAGCCGTTACGGAAGTGGGACTTTTTCGGCGCCGGCGCTCGCACCCGTTATATAGATGTCGGGCTTTTTCCCGGTAGCGCGCAGGTAATTCTTCGATACTTCCTCGCGGAACACTTCGGCCCTATCCGCCGATACCAGATTGATTGTGCAGCCACCGAAGCCGCCGCCCGTCATGCGCGCGCCGTAGACGCCAGACACAAGCGAGGCCAGTTCGACCATGAGATCGAGCTCGGCGCAACTGACGTCATAGTCATCGCGCAGGCTTCGGTGCGATTCAAACATAAGCTCGCCCATTCGTAGAAGGTCGTGATGTTCGAGAGCGTCTGCGGCCGCGGGAACGCGCTCGTTTTCCGCAACGACGTGCCGGCAGCGGCGATAGACAAAAAGCGGGAGATCGTCGCGATATTTTTCAAGCTGGCCGGGAGTCACGTCGCGAAGAGCGGTGATGCCCGGAAGCCGCTGTGCGAGCAGACGAACACCATCCTCGCATTCGGCACGGCGCTGATTGTAGGCGCTGGAGGCAAGAGAGTGATGCACCATCGTATTGCAAATCACCAGCGTTATGCTCTCCGGCAGTCGAACGTGCCGGTATTCAAGGGAACGGCAGTCGAGCAGCAGGGCATGCGAGGCGCGCCCATGGCAGGCCACGAACTGATCCATAATGCCGACCTGAACCCCGACGAACTCACGCTCCGCGCGCTGGCAGAGTTGAGCGATCTCGGTGCGACTCCTCGTCTCACCGCTCATGGAGAACAGAGCCAGCGCTACTACCGTTTCCAGCGAGGCCGATGAACTCAGACCGGCGCCGATCGGAACCTCGCCGTGGATCAGTAATTCCGCGCCGCCGCCACGCCATCCGGACTCCAGCACGGCGCGAAGCACGCCGACGGGATAGTCGGTCCAATGCCGTTGGGGTGACTGCGGAAGCGCATCCAGCTGGAACTCAAACGTTTCGGAAAAATTTGCGGAGCGAATGATAAACATTCCGTCTTCGCGCGGGACGGCGGCAGCCCATGTAGAAAAGTCGATGGCCGCGGGGAGAACGAATCCATCGTTGTAGTCAGTGTGCTCGCCGATCAGATTGACACGGCCCGGCGAGCGGAACAGTCGCGCGCGGTTCCCCCAGCGCGACACCGCTTCCCGTGCGAGCGCCAATGCGGCATTCGGGAGGGCCGTAGTCGTGCTATCGATGTTACGAGGGTCTTCGCTTCCCGGCCCGATGTCATGTTCGAGTGGCAAAAACGTCCTCATTCCCGGTTGAATCCCCTGACAGGTGAATGGGTTCTTGTTTCTCCGCAAAGAACCGAAAGGCCATGGCAGGGGAAGATCGAGCGACCGGAAACGCCCGCCCCGCTGCGGTACGATCCCGATTGCTACCTGTGCCCCGGCAATCCGCGGGCCGGAGGTCAGCGCAACCCGCCGTATACGGGCACGTTCGCATTCGACAACGATTTTCCCGCGCTTGTGCCGGACACGCCAGTCGCCCGTTTCGACGATGCCGGATTGCGAGTCGCCGAAAGCGAGCCGGGCATCACTCGCGTGCTTTGCTTTTCACCCGATCACGATCTGACATTGGCGCGCATGGAAATCGCGGGAATAGAGAGCGTAATTAATGCGTGGCAGCGGGAAAACGCGGAGCTCGGCGCCCGGCCGATGCTGAATTACGTGCAGATATTCGAAAATCGCGGGGCCATGATGGGGGCCAGCAACCCTCATCCTCATTGCCAGATTTGGGCGAATCACAGGCTGCCCGGAGAGATTGTGAAAGAACAGGCGGCGCAGGAAGAATGGCTGAAGCAACGCGCGAGCTGCCTTCTCTGCGACTATCTCTCGCGCGAAGAACCAGGCGAGCGGGTCGTGTGCGGGAATGCAAGCTTTGTCACGCTGGTTCCGTTTTGGGCGCTTTGGCCATTTGAAACCCTGGTCATCGCTCGGCGCCACTTTCCGAACCTTGGTGACCTCACCGCGGACGAGCGCCGCGATCTGGCGGCGATTCTGAAAGAGACCCTGACGCGCTACGACAATCTGTTCGAATCGCCGTGCCCTTATTCCATGGGCTTCCATCAGTGTCCCTGCGATGGAAAGCCACACGGCGCCTGGCACTTTCACGCACATTTTTATCCGCCCGTTTTGAGGTCGGCCACAGTGCGAAAGTTCATGGTCGGGTACGAGCTGCTGGCCATGCCGCAGAGAGACATCACTGCGGAAAGCGCCGCCAAACGGCTTCGCTCGTTGTCTTCGGTGCACTACTCCGGTCGTCTCCCGTAAGTGTGTTTCGGCTGCTTTCGTGCGATCCGGTGTTGAATCGCCCCGCCGGGCGCGTGCGTCGCGTTGACGCGGGCTCGCGCGAGGCATAGCGTCAAGAGGGTGAATTCACATGATGGCGTGAAGTCGGAAATCGTTGTCATCGGCGCGTCCGCCGGTGGAATCAACCCGTTAAAGACCATTGTCGAGGGTTTGCCGGCATCGTTCCAGGCTGCAATTTTCGTAGTGATTCACGTGGGAGAAGGCATCGGCCCGACCGGATTTCCGCAGGTTCTGCAAATGATTGGTCCGCTTCCCACGAGCGATGCCGAGGATGGGGAGCCCATCGTGCCAGGGCGCATCTACATTGCGAAACCCGATTTTCATCTGACTCTGGAGCCCGGGCGTGTAAGGGTGCGCTACGGGCCGCGAGAGAATCTGACCCGCCCGGCCATCAACCCGCTGTTTCGCTCGGCGGCAGACGCCTACGGGCCTCGAGTAACCGGCGTCATTCTCAGCGGCTGGCTGGATGACGGGGTCGCCGGCCTGGCCTCCATCAAAGAGCGCGGAGGACTCGCGATTGTGCAGGATCCTGCGACCGCCGCCTGCCCCGAAATGCCCCGCGCCGCGCTTCAATATATTCGCGCCGACTACATCCTTCCGCCCAACGAGATTTCCGATGTCCTCGCGCAGGTCGCCAGTACTCGCCGCGAAATACCTCAGGAAGTAAGTGTGCCTATGACTCGTGAGTTGATTCGGATCACGTGTCCTGACTGTCGTGGACCTTTATGGGTGGAGAAGCGCGGAGATCTTGGCGAATATCGATGCCGCGTTGGTCACGCCTTCTCGCCAAGGGTTTTGGCGCAGGAACACATCACGACTGTAGAACGGTCACTCTGGGCGGCAATTGTTGCGCTCGAGGAGAGCGCGGATATCGCAGAGAGTGTTTCAGGCGAGCGGGTAGCAGAGGGTCTGGAATCCGCGCGGCAGCGGCGCGAAGAGGCCGCGCGTCTCAGGGATGTGCTGCGACGGCTCAGCGACAAACCGATCAGCCGAACCTGACAGCGCTCGCATCAAAATGTCTCTCTTTCGTGTCACACGCTACGGGTGCGGCTTCGCGGCCCGAGCGCTGGCGGTACGCGATCACGATGGTGTGCGGTTTGCGAGGAACTCAGCGACGTTACCGCGCCGGCCCGCCAACGAATAAGCGGGCGCCATATTGACAATCCGCCCCACAAAGAGAATATTGAATGGCCGAGGCCCTGCAGACTTATTTACACGATCACTACTCTGGCGCCACATTCGCGGCGGAGTTGCTGGAATCTGTGAGCGATGAGTTTCGCGGGCATGAACTCGGGCGCCTCGCGAGTGAAATTCTCCAGGAAATCAACCATGATCGCGAGACACTGAAAACTCTGATCCACCAGACCGGCTCGGCCCGGCCAGACCTGAAAGACGCGGCCGCGTGGGTCGCCGAGAAGGTCAGCCGGCTAAAGCTGACAAAAAACGATCCCTATGGCCTGGGCGTTTTTCAGGCTCTGGAGACGTTGAGTCTCGGTGTCCTCGGCAAGAAGGCTCTTTGGGCTACGCTGCAACGGCTGGCGGAGGTCGACCAGAGAATCCGCCAGCCTGATTTTGCGGCACTGGCACAGAGGGCGCAGGATCAGTTTGCACGAATCGAGGAGTATCGTTTGCGCCTCGCCCAAACGACCTTTTCCGGCGCCGTCGTATGAAGATCGGTGCAAATCGCGCCAATGGAAACGATCCTGCATTATTGATCGCTTGACGCGCCTCGCAGGAACATTCTTCATCGCACTCACGCTCGTCGCCCAGATTCAAAACCAGCCGGACGATGGCCAATGGACCATGGCCCCCAAGAACTACGCGAGCACGCGCTTCAGTTCTCTGGATCAAATCAATACGTCGAACGTAAAGCAGCTCAAGCTGGCATGGACTTTTTCGACTGGACTGACGCGCGGTCATGAGGCCGCCCCGCTCGTCGTAAACGGGACGATGTACGTCGTCACACCCTGGCCAAATCTGCTTTATGCGCTGGATCTTACAAAGCCCGGCGCTCCTCGGAAATGGACTTACTCGCCCAACCCAACGGCTACATCCCAAGGCGTGGCCTGCTGCGATGTCGTCAATCGCGGCGCGGCCTATTACAACGGAAAGATTTACTACAACACGCTCGATATGCACACTGTTGCTGTCGATGCGGTAACTGGCAAAGAAGTCTGGAAAACGAAGCTCGGCGATACGAACACGGGTGAGTCGATCACGATGGCGCCCCTCGTCGTGAAGGGAAAAGTTCTGGTGGGAAACAGCGGCGGTGAACTCGGCGTGCGCGGCTGGCTCACCGCTGTCGATGCGGATACCGGCAAGATCGCGTGGCGCGCATATACCAACGGGCCCGATAAAGACGTGCTCATTGGTCCGAACTTCAAACCGTTTTATGCGGCGGACCGCGGCAAGGATTTGGGCGCCAGAACCTGGCCCGGCGACAAATGGAAAATCGGCGGCGGTCCCGTGTGGGGCTGGATTTCCTACGATCCCGATCTGGATCTGATTTATTACGGCACCGCGAATCCATCGCCGTGGAATGCCGATCAGCGTCCGGGCGACAACAAATGGACGTGCACGATCTTCGCGCGCCGCCCCGAAACGGGCGAAGCCATCTGGGCTTACCAGATGAATCCGCACGACGATCACGATTACGACGGCGTGAACGAGAACATCCTGCTCGATCTGACGATCAACGGCCGTTTGCGCAAGGTTCTCGCGCACCCCGATCGCAATGGGCGCATGTATATCCTCGACCGCGCGACAGGGGAGGTCATTTCGGCCGAGGCGTTCGCCAATCAAAACATAAGCTCCGGCGTGGATCTGAAAACCGGTCGCCTGCAGGTCGTGGCGTCAAAAGCCACCGGCGAAAAAGTAGTGCGCGACATCTGTCCCGCCGCGCCGGGCGCCAAGGACTGGCAGCCCAGCTCATTCTCGCCGCGCACCGGGATGATCTATCTTCCGCACAACAACCTTTGCATGGAATTTCAGGGCACCCAGGCCAACTACATTGCCGGGACGCCCTATGTGGGAGCGACGGTGCGAATGTACGCGGGCCCTGGCGGCAATCGGGGAGTGATGAGCGCATGGGATCCCGTGAAGGCGAAGCAGGTCTGGGCCGTCAACGAAGATTTTCCGGTTTGGAGCGGCACGGTCGTCACCGCTGGGGACGTGGTCTTTTACGGCACCATGGAAGGATGGTTCAAAGCGCTGGACGCGCGCACCGGCGCCGCGTTGTGGCAGTTCAAAACCGGCTCGGGAGTCGTCGGGCAGCCAGTCAGCTATCGCGGTCCTGACGGCAAGCAATACATCGCGGTGCTTTCTGGCGTCGGCGGCTGGTCAGGCGCGATCGTCGCAGGCGGGTTGAATCCGAAGGACGGCACTGGCGCACTCGGCTTCGTCAACGCCATGACGGATCTGCCGGCGCACACGACTTCTGGAGGGATGCTCTACGTCTTCGCGCTTCCATAGCGCCGCCGTAGCGGCGTGGCTGTTAGCCATTCTCGCGCCGGCGTGTAAACGCGAGCAGCGAAATCTTCGTCCATCCCCCGCCAGTACGATCGTTTACGCGGACGCGGCACGCGAGAGTCTGCTGCAGCCAGGCGGTCCACGCCCGGAACCGTACGTCGTAAATCCGGATGAAGGAAACGCGCTCGCGATCTCGGAAGGCCAGCGCCTTTTCAACTGGTACAACTGCAGCGGTTGTCATGCCAATGGCGGAGGGGCGATCGGTCCGCCGCTGATCAAGGACGTGTTTACCTACGGCAACGCGCCGCAAAACATCTTCGACACGATCGTAAAGGGCCGCCCGAACGGGATGCCGTCGTGGGGGGGCCGCATTCCCGAATACCAGATTTGGCAACTCGTGACGTGGGTTCGCGCAATGAATCATCTGGAGCCGCGATCTGCTACGCCGGCGCGCTCCGACACGATCCAGCAGGATACCGGCACGCTCCTTCAGGGCCCCGAGAGGACCGTGCAATGAGGCCCGGTCCGCAATCCGCGTTCGACGCGGCCGGGTCGGCCGCGCGCGTTACCGGAGACCTCTTCTGGTATTTCCTCATTCCGCTCGCCGTCATTTTTCTGATCGTGATCGCGATCGCGATCATTTCGATTTTCCGGCGGCATCGCGGCATTGAGCAGGAGCCGCTGGAAGGAACGCATCGGCCCTCGGCGCAAACGGAACGCCGGCTCACCCGGGTGGTTACGGGAGCGAGCGTACTGACGTTGCTCATCCTGCTCGGGTTCATCGTCGCGAGCGTTGCGACCGGCAAAGCGATATCCGGCCGCGCGATGCCTTCCAACGCCATCACGATCGAAGTGTCCGCCTCGCAATGGTGGTGGAATATTCACTATCTCAACGACAATGCCTCGCTGATTTTGACCACCGCGAACGAGATTCACGTGCCTGTGGGCCGGGCGGTTCTTATCCGCGGTGTCTCGCAGGATGTCATCCACAGCTTCTGGGTTCCGAGCCTGATCGGCAAACGCGATCTGATTCCTTCGCGCGTCACCACAGCATGGTTCACAGCCGAGCGCGAAGGGAGCTTCCGCGGGCAGTGTGCGGAATTCTGCGGCCTGCAGCACGCGCATATGGCGCTGTGGGTAGTGGCGGAGACTCCGGAGAAGTTCGATCAGTGGATGAAGGCGCAGTTGGCGGACGCAGCGAATCCGTCGACGCCTTCCGAACAGGCCGGCGAAAAAGTCTTTCTGGACAAGGGATGCTCTCTCTGCCACACGATTCGCGGAGCCGATGTCGAGGGCCTTATCGCCGAGGGCCAGGTGGCTCCTGATCTCACTCACCTCGCGAGCCGGATGACGATAGCGGCCGGCACCTTGCCAAACAATCGCGGCAACCTCGGCGGATGGATCACCGATCCGCAATCCATCAAGCCGGGAAACCACATGGCGACGATTCCTCTCGCGGCCGCGGAATTGCAGCCGCTCCTCGACTATCTGGGAAGCCTGAAATGACTCATCCGCCCGTCACCCCGGCAGGTCCGGCGCGCGTTTGGGATGAGCAGGACGACCGCCGCGCGCTCGCGCGGACGTGGCACGATCCGGAAGGCTTTTTCGGCTGGTTCCGTGCGACCACGCACCAGGCAATCGGTAGACGCTACGTCCTGACCGCGTTTATTTTTTTGCTGATCGGCGGGGTCGAAGCGATGCTGATGCGCATCCAGCTTGCGCGCCCGGAAAACCACTTTCTCGGACCAGCCCGCTACAACCAGATCTTTACGATGCACGGCACCACGATGATGTTCCTGTTCGCGGTTCCGGTGATGGAAGGAATGGGCATCTATCTTGTGCCGCTCATGCTGGGCACGCGCAATGTGGCCTTTCCGCGCCTGAATGCATTCGGCTACTGGATCTACGTGATGGGCGGTATTTTCCTCTACGCCAACGCATTCACGGGCGCCATGCCGGACGTCGGATGGTTCGCCTATCCGCCGCTTTCGGGCCCGCAGTTCTCTGTAGGAAAAGGCGTCGACGCGTGGGCGCAAATGATCACGTATACCGAAATATCGGCCTTGTGCGTAGCGGTCGAACTGATCGTCACGATCTTTCGACTACGCGCGCCGGGCATGTCGCTGAACAGGATTCCGCTCTATTGCTGGTCGATGCTGATTCAGTCGTTCATGGTGGTCTTCGCGATGCCGGCCGTGATGATCGCGAGCACGGTGATGCTGCTCAATGACCGCACGATCGCGACCCACTTCGTGAATCCCGCGGAAGGCGGCGACCCGCTCCTTTTCCAGCACGTTTTCTGGTTCTTCGGTCATCCGGAGGTTTACATCATCTTCCTGCCGGCGCTGGGATTCGTCTCGGCGATCGTCCAGGCCAACTCGCGGCGGCAGGTCTTCGGCTATTCGGCCATGGTCCTTTCGCAGGTCGCTACCGGATTCATTGCGTTCGGTCTGTGGGTGCACCACATGTTCGCCACGGGACTGCCGCAAATCGGCGAGGCCTACTTTACGGCCGCCAGTATGATGATCGCGGTCACCACGGGAATCCAGATTTTCTGCTGGCTCGCCACGCTGTGGACCGGCCGCTTGCGCATGACCGCGGCCATGCACTTCATCTTCGGCTTCCTGTTTATCTTTGTGCTCGGCGGACTAACCGGTGTGATGCTCGCGTCTATTCCGCTCGATCTGCAGAGCCACGACACCTACTTCGTGGTCGCGCACTTTCATTACGTGTTGATCGGCGGGGCGCTCTTTCCGCTCTTCGGCGCATTCCACCACTGGTTTCCCAAGATCACCGGCCGGCGAATCGACGAAGGTCTGGGCAAGTTCTCGTTCTGGCTCCTGTTCATCGGGTTCAATGTCACTTTCTTTCCCATGCACATTCTCGGGCTCAATGGGATGACGCGCCGGATCTACACCTATCCCGCGAGCCTTGGCTGGGCCAGCGGGAACATGATCGCAACAATCGGCGCCGGCATCATTGCGCTCGGTGGGCTCGTGTTCATCGTGAATGCCATCTCAAGCATGCGCCGCGGCGCCGGGGCGGATGCGAATCCATGGGATGCAGCCGGGCTCGAGTGGTCGGTCGCATCTCCGCCGCCGCCGTGGAACTTCACCTATCAGCCCGTCGTTTCCAGTCGCGTGCCTTTGTGGACCGATCCGGCTTTACGAACCGTCGTCACCGGCATGCGCACGGACCGTCGTGAGGTGCTCGTCACGGGTGTGACGGAAGCGGAGCCGCAGTTTCGCACCGTCCTCCCGGGCGCGTCACTGTGGCCTTTCCTCGCGGCGGCAGGGATTTCAATCGGATTCGCCGGCTCCATTTTCGCGTTCTCGTGGTATTACGTGGCGGCATTCCTGGGCGCGCTGGGGATCATCGGATGGTTCTGGCCATCTCCGCCGAAGGATGTGGAACCGTGAGTCCGACCCGCACTCTCGACGTGAGCGGGTTGCCCGCATACGAGATTTCCAATCGCGCTCCGCTGTGGTGGGGCCAGCTATTCATGGCGCTCATTGAAGGCGCGCTCTTTTGCATGCTCATCGCGATGTATTTCTATCTGCGGTTGAGCATCGATGTCTGGCCGCCTCCCGGAGTCAAGCCGCCCGGATTGACGCTGCCGACGCTCGCGCTCATCCCGCTGGTGCTCAGTGCAGGAGGATCGTATGCCGCCAGCGAGGGAGCCAAACGCGATGACCGCAGGATGATGCTGCTTGGCATGGGCGGCAATCTCGCGCTGGCGATTGTGTTTCTCGTGCTCCGTTTTATCGAGTGGAACACATTCAACTTCACGTGGGCGGCCGATATTCACGGCACACTGGTCTGGAGCATCCTGTTCCTCCACACCTTCGATGTCATTGCGGATTTGCTGATGACCGCCATCCTGATCGGCATCGTCGCCGACAACAAGCATGGCCCCAAACAGCGGCTCGGCGTGCATGTGGATAGCGTGCTCTGGTATTTTCTTGTGCTGATCTGGCTGCCTCTTTACGTGGCCGTTTACTGGGGGCCACGGCTGGTGGGTTCGCGATGAAAAGCGCGTTGATCATCGCGGTAGCGTTCGCTTCTCCGATCGTCTGGTTCACAAGCCACTGGGCCGGATTCGCACTCGCGCCCGTCACCTGCACTGCGCAGTCGAACATGGCGCTGTGGCTTGTCGCCATCATTGCATTGTTGCTGGTCGGCGTCTCGGGGGTGACAGCCTGGGCCCAATGGTCGCACCGCCAGGAAGACGGCGCGAAATCCCAGGCAACTTCCGGGACCATGCCCGGCTGGCTCGCCATGAGCGGAGTCGTGCTGGCGGGCAGCTTCTTCATCGTGATTGTCGCCCAAACCATTCCCACGTTGATCCTGCGCGGGTGCGAGTAGTGAAGCCGGAAGAACTGCTCAGCGCGTGGAGTTACGATCCGGGAATTGCGGCGCCGCTCGCGCTGACAGCGATTCTGTATGCCCGCGGAGCGCGGGTTCGCGGCGCGGCGAATGCGCGGCAGCGGATACTCTTCTGGAGCGGCTGGATCGCCCTCACGCTGGCGTTGTTATCTCCTCTGCATGAGATGGGCGAGTCGTTATTCTCGGCGCACATGCTGCAGCATGAGGTTCTGATGCTCGTGGCCGCGCCGCTGCTGGTGCTTTCACGTCCTCTCGTCCCCATGCTGCACGGAATGCCCATGCGCTGGCGCAGGTCCGTTGGACGGTGGTCGAAAATGAGGCCGGTGCGCGCATTCTGGCGGGGCGTTACAGAGCCGCTTTCCGCCTGGTGGATTCACGCCGCTGCTTTGTGGATCTGGCACTTCCCGCCGTTGTTTGACGCCACGCTCGCCAATAACTGGATCCACGCCGCGCAGCACGCCAGCTTCTTCCTTTCGGCATTGCTGTTCTGGTGGTCGTTATTTTATGCGCGCGGGCGTGAGTCATACGGAGCGGGCGTCCTCTATATATTCACGACCGCGGTGCACACCAGCATTCTCGGCGCGCTGCTCACGGTATCGACGCGCGTCTGGTACTCGGCGTACGGGAGCCTTCCCACCTCATGGGGATTGACGCCTCTTGAGGATCAGCAACTCGGTGGATTGATTATGTGGGTGCCTGCCGGGCTGGTTTATCTTGGCGCGGGGCTCAAACTGTTCGCGGACTGGGTGGATTCTCCCAGGCAACGCACTGGCGAGGCGGCAAATGCCTAAGCATCTCGTGATCGTGCCGATTATCGCGGTTGTGTTGATCGCGGGCTGCGGACGGTCGGAGCGCGAACGCAAAGCCATCGCCGCGACCGGCGGCGATCCGCAGGCTGGCTCCGCCGCCGTTGGCCGCTATGGATGCGGATCCTGTCACGTTATACCGGGAATCGCCGGCGCGAACGCACAAGTAGGACCTCCGCTGGCCGGCCTTCGCCTGCGAACCTATGTCGCCGGCAACCTGCCGAACAATGCCGACAATCTTATGCACTGGATTCGGCATCCGCTGTCGGTGCGTCCAAACTCGGCCATGCCGGAGCTCGGCGTTTCAGCCGATGACGCGCGCAACATCGCGGCACTCTTGTATTCCCTCAAATAACTTTAAGGAGTTTGGACTTGATCACTCTCGCGGACGCAAGAAGAATCATCTCGGCGGCAGAGCAGAAGGCCGCCGAAATCGGTCAACCGATGAACATCGCCGTGGTCGACGCGGGCGGAAACCTGATCGCCCATGTGCGCATGGACAAGGCCTGGATTGGCAGTATCGACATCTCCATCAAGAAGGCGTGGACATCGCGCGCATTCGACATTTCGACAAAGGAACTTGCGGAGCTGAGCCAGTCCGGCGATCAGTTCTTTGGCATCCACGCTTCGAATAATGGGCGCGTGATGATCTTCGCCGGGGGCATTCCACTCAAGCGTGGAGACGAAGTTGTTGGTGCGATCGGGGTGAGTGGAGGCATGGGCAAGCAGGATCAGGCGGTCGCTGAAGCCGGAGCCGCCGCCTTCCTGTCGTGAACTCAGTTGGCGACGTGCCTGCTCCATGCAACCCGCCACTCGACGGAGCCGTCCAGACCCGCTGCGTTCTCCGCCGCTATAGTCAGGCTGCGAGGTCCTGTCAGCAATACCAGCTTCGGGCAAACGCCGGCGGCGTCGTCAACCTGCTTCCAGGAACGTCGAACGCGGGCGTTTACTAATCGAGGTCCGCAGCCGCGCGCAGGGCGAGTTCCACTTCCTCGAGAACACCCATCGGAAGCGTTCCCGATTCTTTTCGTCAGTTTCGCGCAATCCAGCGTCGTCACCTGATGGCACACAACAAGGCTCGCTCGGGGGAGTCCCCCGGCGCGGGCCGGAGTTCAACCACTGTTAAGCCACGTCTCGCCTGCAAGCTGGATGTCGAGATCGGAACGACAATAATCGACCGCCAGATGCCGTCTGGTTAAAACCATCATGAGAAATGATGACAACGGGGCAACCTCCGGTCTGGTCTGCGCCGACCTCGGGACAAGGTCCGACCAATAGACGTCACCGCGCTTCACCTGGCTCTTCGACCGGAAAGAAGATGTTCCACACCCGCTGCTTCGAGGTCGGATTCCAGATCGAGTGCGGGTTCCTGCCTCTTCGGCCGCCCATGTGGCGATGGCGGCGTGGCGTACTCGGCGGGCGTCCTGCCGGAGCCAGTATTGGATGGCTTCCCGAGCAAGGGCCGTTGCAGGCACGTTCGAGCGCTCGGCTGCGGCTTTGAGACGGTCATAGGCCTCATCGGGCAGCGGCAGATGGAAATTTTTCATTTGCCTCGACTACGCCATTTGTCGATGCCATAATGCTGCCACATATGGATGACACATAGCGATGAGGCAGCCGACCTTCAGTCGCGCAAACGGGTCCCGCGCGGGTGTATACTCGACTCGTCTCACGCCGTCTGCCGGCGTGCCGGCTGGAATCGCTAACATCCGCGAGGGGATTGCATGAAACGAACCATTTTCCGGATCACGATCGCCGCCACGGCCCTGGCCGCTATGGCGCTGCCCGCGGCGGCTCACCACTCCTTCGCGGCCGCTTACGATCTGCAGCAGCCGATCACTGTGCACGGCGAAATCGTCCAGGTGCTGCTGCGCAATCCCCACTCGTGGTTTCAGATCAACGTCAAGACTCCCGAAGGCAAGGTGGAAGAGTGGGCTTTCGAGGCGGGCACACCGAGCGGCATGCTCCGCAACGGATATAAGCCGAGCATCATCAAGCCCGGCGCGGAAGTGACGATTAAAGGCTTCCGCGCGCGCGACGCTTCTCAGAAGCGTGGAATGCTTCGGGAACTGACGACTGCCGACGGCCAGGTCTTCGGACTCTTCGGACCGCAGGAAACAAAGTGATGATCCCGCGAATCGTTCTTGCGGCCGCGGCTTTCGCGGCAGTAGCCTTCGGCCAGACGACCTCCGCGGGCAAGATACCGCGCGCCGCTGACGGGCATCCGGACCTTTCCGGTGTCTGGTGGGGCGGCGCCGATGTGGGCGGACGCCGACCCGCCGGCGCCACCGGTCCAGCCCCGGCCGCGGGACGAGGCGGTGCACGCGGACCCGCCCCCGTAACCTTCTCAAGCTTGTATCAACCTTCCGCGCAGGCCAAAGCCAAAACGCTGGGCGACAAAGACGACCCCGCGCTCGGCTGCTCGCCAACAGCTTTCGGAACTCTCAACGTCAGCATGTTCGACGTCGGCGCGGTCGGACAAATCGTGCAAACCCCGAAGTTTGTCATCATGCTGACCGAGACGTACCGCGGATTTCAGATCATCCCATTCGATGGACGGAAACATCGCGAGGACGTGCCCCCGTCGGACCGTGGCGATGCGATCGGACGATGGGAAGGCGATACTTTCGTCGTCGACAAGACCAACTTCAACGACACGTCCTGGATTTCCGCTGAAGGACGGGTTTCGTTCCACTCCGACGCGCTGCACATGACCGAGCGCTATCACCTCGTGGACGCCAATACGCTCGAGATCGAGGCCACGCTGGAAGATCCGAAGGTGTTGACGAAGCCGTGGGTCGTTCCCAAGCAGACTCTGACGCGCGCACCGTTCGATCAGATCCTCGAGCTTTCCTGCTCGGTGGGCGATACGCCCGAGTTGATCGACGCCGCGTCGAAGCAGGCCGCCGAAAAGAAGTAATCACGCAAGGCGGAATAACAAAAGATCCAGACTGAACGTGAGCGGCATTGCCGCTGCCGGCCCGGTCCGCAGCGGCCGGTAAATCGAATGCAGCACGTCTTCAACAGCCGAGGCATCGAGGTCCGCGGTCGTTGTGACGCGCTCCTGCCTGGATAGCCGGAATTCGCCCGCGAACTCGTCGACCGTTCGTGCGACGCGGTCGCGGCCACGACCGCGCAACTCGACCAGATCTTCAGGGGAGGGGAGCGCGACAAGCAGTCTGCCATCCTCGCGCAGAACACGGCGGAACTCCGGCGGATGCATGCGCGCGGTGATGGACATGATACGTGAGAACGAGCGATCCGCATAAGGCACGAAGCGGTCGGCATTGGCGACGATCCACTCGCCGCGGGGATAGCGCTTTGCCGCGAGTTCGATTGCGGGAACCGAGATGTCTACACCATGTGTTTCCGCCGCGCAATCTCCGAGGTAATATCCGTCCCCACATCCGGCATCGAGCACCACATCTTCGTGCCCGGCGGAAAGCAGTTCCGTGATTCCGGCGCGAAGCGGCGCCATCACGCCGCGCTCGTGGAGCCTCTGTCTTCCGGCAACCGCGGCTGCCGTGTCACCGGGGTTTCTCGATCGGCGGTCCTGTGGTTGCAGCAGGTTGATATAGCCGGCGCGCGCGATGTCAAACGAATGGCGCCGCGCGCACGCCATTCGCATTCCATCCCGCACGAGGCCGAGATGACAATTACGAACGGTGCAGAGGAGCGTGGCTTTGTTGATCCGCGTTTTATCGACCGAAGAAATCGGCGTTCTTCTTCGTGAACTCGGTCCACTTCTCCGGCAGGTCGTCGAGCGCGAAGATCGCGGAAACCGGACAAACGGGCACGCAGGCGCCACAGTCGATACATTCGACCGGGTCGATGTAAAGCATTTCCGCGTCGGCAAAGCGCCCGTCTTCTTTCTTCGGGTGAATGCAATCGACCGGGCAGGCGTCCACACAAGCCGTATCTTTGGTGCCAATGCAGGGTTCTGCGATTACGTATGCCATATGTCTGGAATCTTCAAACGTACCATACGCGCGCGCCCCGAGGCGAAGCGTCAAGCAGCAATCGGCGCCCCGCACGGCGGACTGCTGGGCACTCGTCCCGGATCGCACTTCGCGAGTTGCGGTTTTTCGGAATGCCAGGGAAGATAAGTAACGAATGCCAGCCGCGAAAGTTCGCAAAGCAGTTTTCCCCGCAGCGGGTCTCGGGACCCGCTTTCTCCCCGCCACCAAGGCGCAGCCGAAGGAGATGCTGCCGCTCGTGGACAAGCCGATTATTCAATATGGCGTGGAAGAAGCTCTGCATTCGGGGATTCGCAATATCATCATCGTCACGGGCCGCGGCAAGACCGCGATCGAAGATCATTTCGACGTCAGCTTCGAACTCGAAGATCTTCTCGAGAAGCGCCAGAAGAAGGACCTGCTGAAGATTGTGCGGCAGGTTTCCGATCTTATCGACGTTTCCTACACCCGGCAGAAGGAAGCGCTGGGGCTCGGGCACGCGGTGCTGCGTGCGCAAGAGTTGGTCGGCCCCGAGCCGTTCGCGGCGGTGCTGGCCGACGACGTGATCGATGCCGAGACGCCTTGCATCCGGCAATTGCTCGACATTTACGAGTTTTTCTCCGCGCCGGTGCTGGCTGTGATGGAGGTGCCGAAGGAAGCGATCTCCTCCTACGGCTGCATCGACGCCGAGCCGGTCTCCCACAACGGAAGCAAAGACAAGGTCTATCGCATAAGGGATCTTGTGGAGAAACCGAACCCGAGCGACGCGCCGTCGAACCTCGCGATCATCGGGCGTTACGTGCTCACACCCGACATTTTCGACTCCATCGCACATGTGGAACCGGGCGCCGGAGGAGAGATTCAACTCACCGATTCGCTGCGTCTGCTGCTGCGGAGCCGTCCGATTTACGCGTTCAAATTCGAAGGCAAGCGCTACGATGCCGGCGACAAGCTGGGATTCCTCAAGGCGACGGTGGAATTCGCGCTGCAGCGGCACGATTTCGGCGGCCAGTTCCGCGAGTATCTGAAAGGCCTGAAGCTGTAGGCCGGGCCGCCGGTTTACACTGAAAGACGGTATGAAGTCAAAAACCGTCCGGTTCGGCGGCGCTTTCCTCGTGCTTTGTCTGGCGGCCGTCTGGGCTCAACAGCAGGTCACGCTCGTCGATTTCGTTCACGGCAACGGGCTGATGGGCAATTTCGCCCTCGCGGAAAAAGGACTCGCGCAATACCGCGCCGCACGGGGCATCACGCCGGAATACCTGCAGGCGCTCTCCTGGGTTGGCCGCGACCGTCTGCAGCATAAGGACCTCGCCGACGCGCAGAAGAACGCCGCGGAGGTCATGAAGCTGAGCGAAGCGGAACTCGCGCACCGCAAGCTCGACGCGGAGCCGCTGCTGCCGCTGGCTCTGGGCGCCGGTATCGAAGTGCAGGCGCAGTCGCTTGTCGCGCAAAACCGCCGTGACGAAGCCGTTCTTTTCCTGAACGACGAGTTGAAAAAGTACGGCAATACGTCGATTCACGACCGGTTGCAAAAGAATCTGAATCTGCTGACGCTCGAGGGCAAGCCCGTTCCGGTGCTCGACGTGTCGCAGGGTATCGGGGCGGTCAAGCCGCTGCCGCTTTCCGCGCACCGCGGCCATCCAGTGCTGTTGTTCCTGTGGGCGCACTGGTGCGGAGACTGCAAAAACGAAATCGCCATCGTCAAGAAGCTGGAGACCAACTACGGACGGCGCGGTCTTGTCGTGGTCGCGCCAACTCAGCATTACGGCTATGTGCAGGGCGGGCAGGATGCGCCGCGCGCGGTCGAGACGAAGTACATCGGCGAGGTCTTCCAGAAGTATTACGCCGAACTCGGGCCCATTGAAGTCCCGTTGAGCGAAGCCAATTTCGCCAGGTTTGGCGTCAGCACGACGCCGACGATGGTGCTGGTGGACGGGCAGGGGATTGTGCGGCTGTACAATCCCGGCAATGCGTCTTACGAAGCGCTCGCGGCGAAGATCGACGCCGCGTTGCGGACGCTGCCTTCGCACAAAGGCTGAAGCAGGACACTACTCAGTCATACGCCGGTCGACATCGGCAATTTCCGCCGCCGCCGCATTTTTACGGGCGATGGTATTGGGCGTCTCGGGTATCCAGACTTTCCAGCGCGCCAGGTTCTTCTGGAAAAAAAGCCGCGCCCAGCCGTAGTTCTTGTTCGCCAGCAGCATCTTGCCGTAGATTTCGTCGACGTCCGCTGCCGCTTCCATCGCGGCGAGTGTCGGGTTGGGCACTTTCAGCAGGCGGGTCGCGATTTTCTCTCCACTCTGGACCAGCGCGGCCGCATCGTCCTCTTTCCCGCGATTGAGCAGCGTGTTGGCTTCCTGGTTCTGTTTGGACAACCGCTCGACGGCTTGTGCGTACCAGGGCTCTTTCGTTTCGTCCTTCGGGGGCGCCTTCTGTGCGACGGGTTCAGGCCCGCAGGCGCTGAGAGCGAGGAGGGCTGCGGTAATAACGACAGGCCGGCCACAGCATGCCATCCTGCCCCAGAGCTTATTGGGCAACGGGTTCGGGCATCGGCGTTTCGACGTTGCGCCGCCAGATGCGGATGCGGCCCAGACGCCGCTGTGCGCCTTCGAGATAAAGATAAATCACCGGCGTGATGTAGAGCGTAATGAACTGCGAGAAGAGCAGTCCGCCGACGACCGCAAGTCCAAGCGGCTGGCGGGCATCGGCGCCCGCCCCGTACCCGAGCGCGATGGGTAGCGTGCCGAACAATGCCGCTACGGTCGTCATCATGATGGGCCGGAAGCGGAGAATACAGCCGCTGAAAATGGCGTCGAACGGATCTTTATGTTCCACGCGCTGCGCTTCGATCGCGAAGTCGATCATCATGATGGCGTTCTTCTTGACGACGCCGAAGAGCATGATGAGTCCGACGAATGCGTAGAGGTCGAGTTCCTTGTGGAAGATCTTCAGCGTGAGGAGCGCGCCGAAGACCGCGGAGGGCAATCCGGACAAAATCGTGATCGGGTGGATGAAGCTCTCATACAGCATGCCGAGCACCATGTAGATCACGAGAATCGCGACGATGAGCAGGATGGTGAGGTTCTTGAACGACTGCTGGAATGCCTGCACGGAGCCCTGATACATGGGCGCCACTGTCGGCGGCATGCGCAGATCGCGAATCAGTTCGTCGATCCGGTCGGCGGCATCGCCCAGGGCGAAGCCGGGCGTGAGGTTGAACGAAATGGTCGAGGCGGGCAACTGTCCGAAGTGGCTCACACTGAGCGGACCGACCGAGCGAGTCACCTTGACGACAGCGTCCAGCGGCACCAGCGCGCCTTTTGACGACCGCACGTAGAGTTTCGACAGCGCGTCCGGATTCCGTTGATACTGCGGCTCGACTTCGACGATCACCTGGTATTCGTTCGACGGCGTGTAGATCGTCGATGCCTGACGCGTGCCGTAGGCGGTGTAAAGCGCGTTTTGGATCTGGTCCGGCGTCACCCCGAACGTTTGGGCGCGGTCGCGATCGATGTCGACGTTGATCTGCGGGCTGGCGATCTGGAGGTCGCTGGTGACGTTCAGAAATCCGGGAATGGTCTTGATCTTGTTGACGAGGATCGGAACCCAGTGGTAAATCTCCTCCTGATCGGCATCCTGCAGTGTGAGCTGGTAGGGACTCTGGGTGTTGTTGCCGCCGATTTGTATGGGCGGCGGGTTCTGCAGAAACGCCTGAATGCCGGGCACGGAAAGCAGCTTCGGCTGCAATTCGGTAAGCACCTGATCGGCGGAAAGCGCGCGCTCCTTGCGGTCTTTGAGCAGCATGAAGACGTTGCCCGAATTGCCGCCGCTGACGAATGCGAAGACATGATCCGCATTCGGGTCGTGCTGCATGATGTTCTTGATCGCCCAGACGTGCTGCACCATCGAGTCGTAAGAGATGTCCTGACCCGCCTGCGAGATGCCGTTCAGTACGCCGCTGTCGACGCTCGGCAGGAAGCCCTTGGGCATTCCATCGAACAGCCAGACACTCGAACCGAGCAGGCCGAAAGCGAGCAGCAGCGTAAGGAAGCGGTGGCGCAACACCAGCATCAGGGAAAGCTCGTAGCCGCGGTTCATCCCCTGGAAGATGCGTTCGATGGCGTTGTAGAAAACGTTGTGTTTCTGATTGTGGTTATACGTCAGGAAGAGGCTGCCGAGCATGGGCGTCAGCGTCAGCGATACGAAGCCGGACACGAGAATCGCGACGGCAATCGTGACCGAAAACTCGTGCAGCAGGCGGCCTACGATTCCCTGCATGAACAACACGGGGATAAACACACTGACCAGTGAGATCGTCATCGACACAATCGTGAAACCGATTTCGCGCGAGCCCCGGAGCGACGCCTGCATACGCGACTCGCCATGTTCCATATGGCGCACGATGTTCTCGAGCATGACGATGGCATCGTCGACGACGAAGCCAACCGATAGCGTCAGCGCCATGAGTGAGAGATTGTTCAAGCTGTACCCGAGCAGGTACATGACGGCGAACGTGCCGACAATCGACAGCGGCACCGCAATCCCCGGAATCAACGTCGCCGAGATATTCCGCAGGAACAGGAAGATCACCATCACGACAAGGCAGACGGTCAACATGAGAGTGAACTTCACGTCGTCAATCGAGTTGCGAATGTCGATCGAGCGATCGAAGATAATCCCCATCTTGATTGATGGCGGCAGCGAACTGCGGAATGACGGCAGCAGCTTGCGGACGTTGTCCACGACCTCGACAGTGTTGGTGCCCGGCTGACGGTTGATCGCCAGAATGATGGTGCGGGTGTCGTTCAGCCAGGCCTGGACTTTGTTGTTCTCGACATCATCCAGTACCTTGCCCAGCTCTTCGAGCCGAACCGGATTGCCATTCTTGTACGTCACGATCATCTTCCGGAACTGATCGGCGTTGGTGAGCTGTCCCGAAGACTGGATCGTGAATGCCTGCTTCGATCCCCAGAGTCTCCCGGCCGGGATGTTTGTATTGTTCTGGTTAATGGCAGCCTGGACTTCATCAACGCCAATGCCCCGCGAAGCGAGCGCATTGGGGTCGAGCTGGATGCGCACAGCATACTTCTGGCCGCCGAAAACCTGCACCTGCGACACTCCACTGACCGTCGAAATCCGCTGCGCCATCACGGTTTCGGCGTACTCGTCGACGGTGTAAATCGGGAGCGTGTCGGAACTGACGCCGAGGAAGAAGATCGGCTGGTCGGCCGGGTTGACCTTGTTATAGGACGGCGGCCGCGGCATGTTCGGCGGCAGGAGTCCGCCAGCTTTGGAGATGGCGGCCTGCACGTCCTGTGCCGCGTCGTCTATGTTGCGGTCAAGCGAGAACTGGATTGTGATCGAGGTGCTGCCAAGAGAACTCGATGAGTTCATCGAATCGATGCCCGCAATCGTCGAGAACTGGCGCTCGAGCGGTGTGGCGACGGATGCGGCCATAGTCTCCGGGCTCGCTCCAGGTAAGCCCGCGTTCACCTGAATCGTCGGGTAATCGACGCTTGGCAGCGCGGCGACAGGCAAGGTGCGGTAAGCCACGATACCGAACATCAGGATGCCGGCGGCGGTAAGCGTCGTGAATATCGGGCGGCTGATAAAGAACTGCGAAATGTTCATCAGAGAGCCCCTTGCCCGGCAATTCCATTCGCCACGCCTGGTCCGGGACCCAGCCCCGGAACAACGCGCACTTTCGCGCCCGGAGTCAGGCGCATCTGGCCGTCGGTAACAACGGTCTCGCCCGGCGAGAGCCCCGCCTCGACGACGATCTGGTTGTTCTCGACCGTTTCGCCTGGTTTGACGATGCGGCTTTCGACGGTCTGGTCCGGCTTAAGTACATAGACGAACTGGCCTGCCTGGCCGGACTGAATGGCCTGCGAGGGAATGACCGTCGCGCCTTTGAGCGTCCGCAGCGTCATAACTACGTTGACGAACTGGCCCGGCCAGAGGGCTCGGTCGGCATTGGGAAATTCAGCCTTGAGCTTGATCGTGCCGGTGCTGTTATCGACAGCGTTATCGATGAAGGTGAGGCGTCCTTGTGCGGTGTGATCCGAGGAAATGGTCGCGGTCACGGCGAGCGGGTGCTCCCGGTCCGCCGCGCGCACCTGATTCAAAAGCTGCTCGGGCACACTGAATGAGACGTAGACCGGCTGGACCTGGTTAATGTTCACGAGCGGGTTGGTGTCGTTGGCTTTCACGAGGTTGCCCGCCTGGACGAGCAGCGCGCCGGCGCGTCCGTCAATGGGCGACGGAATGGAGCAATAGGAGAGGTTCAGCTTCGCGGTTTCAAGCGCGGCTTTGTCGACATTGAGCGATGCCTTCGCGCTGTTGATGGCGGCTTCGCCGGCCTTCAGGGCTTCGGCCTGCGTGCTGTACGTGGTCTGGTAGGTCGAGTTCTGGTCCTTCGAAATGAGCCCGTCTTTGGCGAGGGCGGCATAGCGATCGGCCTGCTCTTTGGCATTGGCCGCCTGCACTCTGTCGCGCGAGAGGTTGGCTTCGGCCTGTGCGATTAAAGCGTTGTCCTTCTGGATGGCCGCCTGCGCCTGATCGATCGCCTGCTGGTACGGCCGCGGATCGATTTCAAAGAGTTCCTGGCCTTTCCGGACATCGTCGCCTTCGCGGAACAAAACTTTCGTCAACTCGCCGCCAACCTGAGCTTTGACCGCGATCACGGACACCGCCTCGACCGATCCGATCTGGCGGACCTGCACCGGCACGTCCTTCTGCTCCGCCATTGCAGCCGTAACAGGGCTGGCGGGGAAGCCGCCGCGCCCCGCGGGTCCTTTAGCAGCGGATGGAGCGCTGGCGTTGCAGGCAAGCTGCGCCGCGAGTAGCGCCACAAGAAATGACGTGGCGGCGCACGCCTTCAAACGGAATGACACTGTGGATGGAACTCCCATAACCAACTTACCAAGTCCCGGGGAATGGCGTTCTTGTCACGAGGACAAAGAAGGACGGCAAGATCCCGGCAATTGAAACCATCTAAAGTAGATGCCGGGGCAACGTGGTTGGATGCAAGTTCCTGAGCGGCCTCCGAATTATACCGGTTCAATTGTCTCAGGGAAAAGCTATCACTGCCAGGGCCCGACTACTCTATGGGATTTTCCTTATGATGCCGCCGCTCCCAGCCCGTTCCCGAGGTTGGTCCGGCGTCGAAAAAGCGTCGCGAGGAAAAGGCTGCCCGGCGAACTTATTTCGCCGGGCAGAAAAGCCGGCGTCAGCCGATGAAACTGATGGTGGTGGTGTCGGTTCCGACGCTCGTCGCTGTCAGAACTTTGCCACTGGTGTTCTCGATGTTGAGAATGTCGCCCGATGCCGGATTTGTCGTGGCGCTGTTCGGTCCGCAGGCGAGCGCGGATGTGAACGTCACGGGTGTAAACTTCGGCAGCGACGATGTCGGTTCTCCGCCATCCGGCGCTTCCATGATCCACTCGGCGGATTGTCCGTTGAAACTGGCGCTTGGCGGCGGCGCGAGTGTGATTGAGAAATGCTGGCCCGTCGTTTCGTTCGCGAAGCTGATCGATCCGCTGGTGGTGCCGTTATACTGCACCGAGCAATAGACTTGTTGCCCGGGACTCACCGGGAAGTTCGCAATATTGGTCTGGTAGATGTAACCAGGAGAGCCGGATTGCGGCGGCGCGTACCATTCATACCAGGCGACATAGATGGGAAAGCTCAGCCCGAATGGCAACGAGATCACCTTTTGCTGAATCCCGGCCTGCAGCACATCGTTCGAGTAGAAGAAGCCGTCGAGGCCGAGCCATGACGACGAGTTCCATCCGCCCTCATTTCCCTGCGCCTCCGGCGGAGTGCTGACGGTGGGGATGTTCCAGTATCCGATGATGCTGGTCCACTTGCCGGTCTTGGTGCCGGCGCCGGCCCATACCTTGCCGAGATACGAGGTGTCTTTCTGCTGTTTGGGTGCGGGTCCACGATAGTTGTGGGTGATGCCGAGCTGCGGATGCAGTTCGGGGATGATGCGATCTTTCTCGAGCCATTTGCGCGAGAAGAATCTCTCCCATGCGGCGTGCAACTCCGGTGGATCGCTTGCCGCGGGCTTGCGCCACATGAGGCCATGCCTCATGAGATCGGTCTGGCTGGCGGTTTTTGGATTGAACGAATCGGGTGGGGCTGGAGTCGTGTAAACGCCCTTCAGGTTCGTAGCAATTAAGGGATATGGGTGCCTGGCGCGAAATGCTTCTTCATCGTGTGCAAAGCCCAGAGACGTCGTTGATGGTGTAGCCATGACGTGTCCTCCTTCGGATTAGTCTGGAAATTAGTGCGGCCGCGATGCCGGGTGTGACAGGGGATGCGTGTTAACTCGGGATGGATAACGTGCTGGACGGTACAGGAGCTTGTTGGCAGCGTTCACGCCTCGTTTGACCGCCTTCATGCGAAGACAAAGCCAGGCGAATTTCCAGGCGCAATTCTATGTGGACCCGGCCAGTGGCGCGGCTCACATCTACAACCATCAGGTCAGCGAGCAAAAAGTTATCGAAGTCCTCGAGAGCCGGGCGAGGATCGACCGGGCCCTGAAGGGTCGCGAGTTGCGTTGGACCGGCTCGGGAAGGTATTTGCCGAAGATGACGCGGGAATTCAGCCTTCCGCAACAGTAATGAATGTTCCTCACGAGCTCGTTTGCAAGGTTCGGGAACTGATCGCAAAACATCAGGAACGATCGCGGCCAGAGCTTGCCGCTTGACTCAAGCCTTCGTCGCTACACTTCCGACAAATTCCTGAACTCGCCGTTGCTGTCGCCCAGCCTCTCCGCGGGCACGCCGAGCTTGTGCAACAACGTCAACTGAAGATTCGTTAGTGGCGTGTGTTCGGGATAAACGAGATGCCGCCCGCCCTTCAGCATCCCTGAACCTCCGCCCACGAGAAACGCCGGCAGTGGACCGTGCGTGTGGCGGTCGCTGTTGCTGATGCCCGATCCGAACAGCAGGATGATGTGGTCGAGCAGCGACCCGTCACCGTCCGGCGTCTTGCGCAGCTTATCGAGATACTCGGCGAACAGCTTGATGTGATAGCGCTGGATGCGCGTGCACTTCTCCATCTTCACTGGATCACCCTGGTGGTGCGTGATCGGATGGTGCGGCTCGGGTACGCCGATCTGCGGATAAGGGCGCCCGGTCTGCTCGCGCCCGTACATAAATGTGATCACGCGCGTGAGATCCGACTGGTACGCGAGCAACTGCAAGTCGTATAGCAGGCGGACGTGCGCTTCGAAGTTGTCGGGAACACCTGCCGGCCGCGCTACATCCGGCAATTCTTTCGAGCTTTGTTCCTCGGCTTTCTGGATGCGGCGCTCCACATCGCGAAGTGAAGCAAGGTAATCATCCATCTTCCGGTTATCGGACGTGCCGAGCTTGCGCTGCAGCTGGCTGACGCGATCGTTGACGGAATCGAGCAGGCTCTTATCCTGCTTGAGCCGCGCTGCGCGGACGCGCGCGTCGGTGCTGTCGCTCGCACCGAACATGCGCTCGAAGAGCACTCGCGGATTATTCTCCGACATCAGGGGCAGCGTCGGCGTGAGCCACGAAAGCGTCGCGCTGTAGGCACAACTGTAGCCAAGATCGCACGAGCCGAGCAGACTGTTCTCGTCGGCGGTCATTTGCAGGGAGGAAAGCTGCGTCTCGTTCTCGAAACTCTTCGCGGCGATCTGGTCCATCGAGACGGCGTTCTCGACGTTGCTATCGGATTTCTTCACGTGCACGCCGGTCAGATAACTGCCGCAGGCGCGCGAGTGGTCGCCGCCGCCGTCACCGTTGGCTTCCGCCTGATCGCTGAAGAGGCCGGTGATCACGAGAACCTGATTTTTGAAGGGCTCCAGCCCTTTCAGCGTGGGCGAGAGTTCCCAGTCCGTGCCCTCGCCTTTCGGAAGCCATTGATCGTAGATGACGCCGTTGGGATGATAGACCACGCCGAAGCGCTTCACCGCCTTCGTCGTCGCCGCTGTCGCGAAGGCGGGGACCATCGCGTCGAGCAGTGGCAGCGCCACTGTGGCGCCGGCCGCGCGAAGCATCGTGCGGCGCGAGAGCGATTTCTTGGTGACGAACATGGCTCAATTTCCTTTCGCCGGCGGGTTGGAGCGAGTTGTCGCCGCTGGCACGGCTCTCATCTGGAATGGCGGGCTTTTCACGATAGCTGCGATGACAGTCGACCAGCGGTAGTCGTCCGCGGCGGCTGCCTGATCGATTGCCCGCACGGCGGGCGCGTCGTAGTATTCGAGTCCGCGGCCGAGGACATACGTGAGCAGCTTTTCGGTCACGGCTTTGACGAACTGCGATTTCTGTGCGAACAAAGCTTCTCGCAGTGCGTGTGGTCCGTTGACTTTCGTGCCGTCGAGCAGCACGCCCGACGCATCGATCGGATTCCCTGCGTCTGTCGTCCGCCACTGTCCGATAGCGTCAAAGTTTTCGAGGCTCAGTCCGAGAGGATCCATGCGCGCATGGCAGCCGGCGCACGACGGGCTGGCCCGATGCGTTTCGAGCATCTGCCGAACCGACATCGGCTTGCCTTCCTTATTGCTCGATTCGAGCGCCGGGATGTTCGGCGGCGGGGGCGGAATCGGCGCCGCGAGGATGTTTTCGAGCAGCCATTTGCCGCGAATCGTCGGGGATGTCCTCGTTGTGTACGACGTCACAGCAAGCACACTGGCCTTGCCGAGGAGCCCAAAGCGGTTCTCATCGGCGAGCTTCACCTTCCGAAAGTGGCTGCCGTAGATGCCCTGGATGCCGTAGTGGCGCCCGAGCTGTTCGTTCAGAAACGTCTCGTTCGAAGTCAGCAGATCGGCAATGCTGTGGTTCTCCTTCAACTGCGCATCGAGGAACAATTCGGTCTCGGTGACGAACGCGGTCCTCAGGTTGTCGTCGAACCAGGGAAATTTCGTACTGTCCGGATTCAGCAGCCAGACATTGCGAGTCTCCAGCCAGTCCTCGAAGAAATTCTGGACAAGGGAAGCGCGCGCACGCGGGTCCGCGAACATGCGTGCGACCTGCTGATCGAGAACGGCAGGCTCATGAAGTTTTCCGCTTGTCGCGAGGTCGAGCAGAGTGTCGTCCGGAATACTGCTCCAAAGGGCGAACGATAACCGCGAGGCCAAATCGATATCCGAAACCCGATAAACGGATCCGGGAACGGCGCCGGCCGGGTCGGCTTCGATGCGAAACAGGAAGTCGGGGCTGACGAGCACGCGTTCGGTCGCGGCCCGAATACCATCATCAAACTTGCCGGCAGCCCGGCCGCGCTTGTAAAACGCGAGCAAGGTGTTGATGTCGTCGGGCGCGACGGCTCGTCGATACGCCCGGCGAGCCAGCTTGGAGAGAATTCGCGTCGCGCATGGGGTCTCCTCCGCGGCTGTCGCCGGTTGACACACATAAAGGAGGTGCCGGCTCGGCGAGTCGACTGGCGTCTTGGCATCGTACGGCCCGCCGATCAACAGCGCAGCGATCGCGATCGGGGCGGTTGCGTTGTCGGACGAACGGCTGAAAAGCGGCAGGCGGTCGGGTCCCGGACCTTCCGGCTCGATGTCGTCAGTCTTCAACATCGTCGCCGTCACCTGATGCAGGCCGGCCTTGACGGGCGTGCGAACCTCAAGGTGCTCATCGCCGTCATACTGGAACGTCTTTGAGGACGACTTTTCCCCGCCGATCGCGAGCTGTCCGACACGCTTGCCATCCACCCGGACTTCGAACTGCGTCTGGACATTCAGGCCGCGAATCACGCTATCCCACGCGCGCTGCAATCGAATCTTGAGCACGTATTCGCCATCGACGGGGAAGTAGTGATGCGCCGAAACTCCTCCTTTGGACCCGAGCGGAAAATCTTCGCTGAGACGATCCACCTGCCGAAGATAGGTCTGGTCGTTCGCGCTGTTCTTCAGCGCTCCGTAACGTACGAACGCGGGCGGAAGCGAGGGATCTCCGACCGCGCGCCGCGCCACCGCCGACGCCGCCGATACATACCGGTCAAGCAGCGCGGGCTGCATCGAAAGGGCGTCGGCGTTGTTCTCGAAGCCGAAGGCCTGTTCATCCGGCGGCAGCATCGCCTGCGGATCGATCTCCACCGCGAGCAGATCGCGCACGGCATTGGCATACTCGGCGCGGTTGAGCCGGTGCAGCGGCGCGGTACGTCCAGGGTTGACGTGCGCTGCCGCGGCCCGGTCGATTTCCGCTTCGAGCCAGCCCGCAACGTGGTCGTAGGTCGCGTTGTCAGGCCGCTTCAAGCCGGCGGGCGGCATGGCGCGGCTGCGCAGCTTGATGATGACTTTCTCCCACGTCTCGGCAGAGTTGGCGACGTGCTCGGCATCGGCGCGATCGAGCGCCAGTCCGGCGGTCTTGAGCTTCTCGTTGTGGCACGAGACGCAGTATTGATTCACCAGATCCTTCACCGGTGATTGCGCGAAAGCCGCGCCGCCGATGAAACAGAGGATGCCGATTCGTATGCGTATCATTCTGCCGCCGCCAGCGCCCGGCACTTGTTCTGCGCCTCGCAGGGATGGCCGAGTTTCGGATCGGCGCCGTGCTTCAGCAGGAGGTCGGCGCCTTCCTGGTTATAAAGGACGCCGCCGAGCCGGTCGCCGGATCCGCTGGCCGCGAGCCACGGCGTGACACCCGCCTTGCTCACGGCATTGACGTTTACGCCCAGATCGATCAACTGTGCGAGCAGGTGATTCCAGCCGCGATAAGCCGGCCCGAACAGGGCATTTTCCCCGAACGTCGTCTCGCCCTTCGGCTCCACGCCAAGCTTGAGAAGGAAGTTGACGACCTCGGTCGCCTGCGGTTCTGTGAGCAGGTCCTCACCGATCCCATGATTTCCACCGGCCGCCGCCATGATAGGGCCTGCGTTGGTGGCCGTAAGGATCCTGGGATCGGCCCCGGCGTCGAGGAAAATTTTCATCATCTCGAGATCGTCGGCTGAGGCCGCCAGCAGGAACGGCGTCGCGCCCACCGCATCGAGATATCCGCCCGCGAAGGAAGGTTGCGGCTTCGTCATGCGCGCGTTCACGTTGGCGCCGTGCGCCAGCAGCGCTTTGACGATCTTCAGTTTGGCCTGTCGGTCCGGAATACCCGCCATCGGATCGATGAAGCCATATACCGGATTTGCAGTGAAGCTCTCCCAATTGCTCGAAGCCCAGTGCAGAGGGGTAAAGCCAGCGCCCATGTTGTTTGGATCGGCCCCGTGATCGAGCAGGTAAAGAGCAGTTTCGATTTGAGAACGCATCACGGCCACGAGCAGGGGAGTGTAACCGATCGCTCCGGTGGTCTTCGCGATGCCGAGCTGATTCCCGACGCGATTGGCAGCGCCTTCCGCGTGAGTCTGAAGGTTGATATTTACGCCCGATTCGAGCAGCGCCTTCACGCTTTCGAGATCGCCCTCGCGCGCGGCGAAATGGATCGCGGTGAAGCCCTGCTTCGTGTTGGCCTGCAAATTCGCGTGCCCTGCGATCAAAGCTTTGACCACGTCGGGATGACGCTCGGCGGCTGCCCACATCAGCGCCGTCTGATTCTGCGACGGCTCCTTTGCGTTCACGTCCGCGCCGTACTCAAGCAGCATCCGGACAGCGTCGGCGTTCCCGGTTTTGGCGCACGTCATGATTGGCGTTTCGCCAGTCGCGATCGGCGTATTTGGCTTCGCTGCTGCTTTCAGGAGCAAATGCACGATCGCGGCGTTGGCATTGGTGCAGGCTTCCGACAACGGAGTCATTTGGAAATCATTGGCGGCGTTCGGATCGGCGCCGCGTTTCAGCAGCAGGTCCGTATTCTCGATATCGTTCCAGTGAGCGAGCCAGAGCAGGGCAGACGAGCTGTCGCTACCGCGCGCATTCACGTCCACCTTCTGCGCGAGGAGCGTCTGGAAGGCCTTGTGGTCCCGCACGCGCGCCGCGTCCGCGAGACGCGTGTCGGCCGCCGCCGCGAAGCTGGATAGCAACGACGCCAATGCGATGACCCGAACAAACATGGTGCGCTCCCGGGGGCCATTATATGAGGTTTTTCGAACCTCAAAAGCTGAAGCGGCCCTGTAGTTCGATCACGCGACCCGCCAGCCCGGTGGCCGCCCGCCCGAAGTTCGGATCTTCCACGTGCGTGCTGGAATCCCCGAAGTTGAAGGGAGCCAGATTCAGCCTGTTGAAAGCATTAAACAGGTTGACGCGCAGGTCGAGTGCCGCGTTCTCGCCAAGCCCGGTAATCTTCCCGAACCGGATCTGTTTGGCGAGGCTCAAATCGTCCCCGAGATAGTTTGGCCCGCGGAACGTGTTGCGGCCGATTCCCGGCGGTCCCGGAGCCGAGATATCGAAATACTTCGTGCCGCCGCCTGGAAAGTTGCCGTTCGGAGAGAGAAACGTATCGTTGCTGTAATCGGTGAGCGCGCCGCCGAAATAGCCGATGGGCCGCGTCGGCGAAAGGCTTGGGCCACCCGGGGTGCTGACAGATTGACCGGTGACCGCGGTCCATGGGAAACCGGTATGCGCGAGGAAGATCGCGTTGATCTGCCAGCCGCCGAGCAGTGCCCGGCGCAGCCGCGAGCCGCCGCTTCCGAAAGGAAGCTCGTAGAGCACAGAGAGGTTGAAGTCATGCCGGACGTCGAAATCCGAATCGCCGCGCTCGAGACGCTGATCCTGCGGCCACGTCTGATTGGTGACGAAGCCCGGACCTTCATACGACGCCTGATCGATGCTGTGCGCCCAGCGGTAGTTTGCCTGAACCTGAAATCCATTCGCATAGGCGCGGCGAACGGAGAACAGAAACGCGTTGTAGTTGGAGTTGACATCGGGCTGCGTGAAGTAAACGGGCCCGAAACTGGGGTTGTTCGGATAAAGGTAGTTCTGGTTCACGATGCGAATCAGCTTGTGGCCCGTGCTGCCCTGATATCCCGCGGTCAGCACGAAATGATTCGGCAACTCGCCGCTCGCTTCGAATGAGTACGTGTACGCGTAGGGTGTCGCGACGTGCTGCGGGGTTCCCCAGATCTGTACGGCGGCCGGCCCGGCCGGACCCGGGTTCGGGGCCAGGGTGACCGGGTTGATGCCGGTGGCCAGCGCCGGGTTAGCCGGGTAGCTAAGCGGTGAATCGCTCGTGCCGAGCGTGTAAGCGATTTGTCCGCCGGCAAAGGGGGATGATGCGTTCCCACAGCAGATCCCATAGCTGGCGAGGAATGGCGGATTGCTCCGCGAGTTGTCAAAAAGCGCGTCGGGAATGCGATTGTAAAAAAGTCCGAAGCCGCCGCGCACGACAAACCTCTTGTGCATCGCCGCAGGGTTGTATGCGAAGCCGAAGCGCGGCCCGAAGTTGAGCCGGTCCGCTTCGTAGAGTGTGCTGGTAACCGCGAGGCGGGAATCGATGAGCCCATTCGGCCCGAACACCAGATTGCTCAGGTTACCGCGCGTTTCATTCGGCGCAGAGAAGTATTCATAGCGCAGGCCGATATTGACGGTCAGGGAAGGGAAAACCTTCCAGTCGTCCTGCACGAAGCCAGCGTAGATCGTGTCGCGGAAGTAACGTTGCGCGGGGGCTGACGCGCCGGTGCGTGGATCGGCGTTGATCGACTCGAAGATCGGCGTGTCATTCGCCAGATTGAAGAGTCCGGTAAATGAATAGAGCGGGCGCGCCCCGCCCGCGAGATTATTGTTGTCCTGCTCGCGCCGGACTTCAACCCCGAACTTCAGCGCGTGATTACCGCGAATCCAGTTGAGCGTATCGCGTCCTTCGATTGTGTTTTGGGCGAAGAGCGCCGGCGACGCTTCCGATTGCGCCGCGCCCCATTCGAGGTTGCCGAATGGATACGACTCGACCTGTACCCGCGGAATGCCCCAATTGGTCGCGGCGGAAGCGCTGATCTGATCGGAGGAGAACCGCGTGAAGTTGCCTTTGGCCTCGTTGATCAGCGACGGTGAAAATACGTGGTTCCAGGTCGCGGTCGATGCGATCGTCACTGGCTTGTTGCGCAAATCGGCTCCCGGCCGGCTCCCGGTGGAAGGGTCCGAGGTGAGACCGTTGAACATCGTCAGATAAGTGCTGACCGCGACCGTGTCGTTGCCGCGCATGTAATCCACCCGCCCGTTGTACTGGTTGCCGGTTTGGGTCGCCGGGTTGTTGAACAGTGCGAATTGGACGTCTGGAATGCCGTCGAGTCCTCCTCCGGTTCCCGTCGTGTATGCGCCGCGGGCGCCGCTGATGGAGCCGAGATCGAGTCCGCCGGAGACTTGCTGGCACGCCCCGGCCGCGAAGGTCGAGGCGCACCCGATCGGAATAACGGACTGAACACGCGGAACCATTCCGGCGGATCCAATTACCTTTGAGCTGATGGCATCCGGCCGCAGACTGAGCAGCGCTTGACGGTACTGCGGCGTCTCAACATAACCGGTGGAAGGATTATTCGAGCTGTTGTGCAGCCCTTCATAGGAGAAGAACCAGAAGAGTTTGTTCTTGATGGCAGGTCCGCCCAGGCTGGCGGCATATTGCCGGAAAGCATTCTGCACGCGCTGCGCCGGCGCATTGATCGCGCCAAATTTGTTAAACGCGTTGAAATTCGGATCGTCGTATTTAAATGCGGCGCTGCCGTGGACCTCGTTCGTCCCGTTCTTCGAGACAACCTGAATCTGCGCGCCGGAGTTGCGCCCAAGCTCTGCTGAGTACGCGTTTGATGCGACTGTTATGCTGCTGATGGATTCCTGATTGGGGGTGAGGACGGCCGCGCCTCCCCATGTCAGGCTGTTGACGCTGACGCCGTCGAGCAGGTAGTTGTTTGCGGAAAGGCGCTGGCCATTTGCCACGATCGGCACCTGGTTTTCCACCTGAAAGATCGACAGATTCGATCCGCCCGGCCCGGTGGTGTTGGGCAGAGCGATTGACTGGCCGCCTCCGTTGCGCGCACTGTCGCCAAAAAGACCGGGTGTGAGCCGCAACAACTCATAAGGGTCGCGACCAACTTCGGGCAAGCGCAGGATCTCCGTCGAGGTAATGGAGCGCTGCACGTTCGCGTTTCCCGTTTCCAGCGCGGGCAGCGTTTCACCGTTCACAGTCACGCTGGAGGAGGCCTGCGCGGTCTGCAGCGTGATATCCACGCCGCGCGTCGACTCGCCGGATACATCGATACTGCTCAATGTCGCATCCGCGAAGCCCGCCTTTTTTGCAACGATCGTGTATGTGCCGGGGGCGAGTCCGGGAAAACTGTAAAAGCCCGAGGGGCTCGACGTCGTTCGCCGCTCGGCCGAAGTTGCGGTGTTGCGCAGCGTGAGATCCGCGGCGGGTACGACCGCGCCGGAGGGATCGAGAACCGTTCCTTCAATACCGGCGCGAAACTGGCATAGCAGGGCACTTGCGAGCAAGAAGAATAGAACGAAAACGCGCATGTATGCCTCCCTTCCGATGTGGGGCGCTTCCCCTCAATACCAGGATCATAGTCAGCGCGGGAAAAATCGAAAACTCGCGAAGGAATTGAAGCGCACGCGCATGCGGCCGCTAAAGCGCGGAAGAGTACGGCTCGGGCGCCCCCGTGAAGGGAAGCACCTCGCTTCATCAGAATTATTGATTCCATCCATCAACAAATCAGGATTGACATATCTCAGTTCCGGCTATGAAATAGCCTGCGTATCAGGGCAGCTCGCGTAAGTATTTCCTTAAGTAACAAAGCGCACGGCCGCCAGAAAAGGCCTGCGCAAATTCAAAAAGGGGACCACCGTTATGAAACGGCAGTTGCAAACGGCGTTGCTCGTATTCACTTTCACCTGCCCCGGACTCTACGCGCAGTCGGTCTCGCAGATCACCGGGACCGTTCGCGACGCCAGTGGTCTCGCCGTCCCGGCCGCGGAAGTCACGGCCACGCAGACTGGCACCGGGCTCGCGCGCACCGCGACGACATCGGCAGACGGCGCCTATGTGCTTCCCAGCCTCCCGATCGGTCCATATCGTATCGAAGTGAAAAAGGAAGGCTTCAGCACTTACGTGCAGAACGGAGTTGTTCTGCAGGTGGACACTGCGCCAACCGTCGACGCGACCTTGAAAGTCGGCTCGATCAGCGAGCAGATCTCGGTGGAAGCCGCAGCCGCGATGGTCGAAACGCACAGCACCGGCGTGGGCCAGGTCGTCAATCAGCAGCAAGTCGTCGATCTGCCGCTCAACGGGCGCCAGGTGACCCAGTTGATCACACTCGCCGGCGGGTCGACTACCGCGCCCGCTGCATATGGGGCTTCACCGGCATCCGGCAATCTGGTATCGAGCAAGAATTATCCGAACGAAGCGCTGGTCAGCATCGCTGGCGGGGCGTTGAACGGTGTCACCTATCTGATGGATGGCGGTACGCACAACGATCCCTTCAACAACCTGAACCTGCCGCTGCCGTTCCCCGATGCCGTGCAGGAATTCAAGGTCGAGACGAGCGCGCTGCCGGCCCAATATGGGCAGCATTCCGCGGGCGCCGTGAACGTGGTAACGAAATCCGGCACGAATGAGTTCCACGGCGATGCGTTTGAATTCGTGCGCAATTACTACTTCAATGCCCGCGATTTCTTCGCGCCGGTGCGTGACAATCTGAAGCGCAACCAGTTTGGGGGCACCCTGGGGGGGCCGATCAAGAAGAACAAGTTGTTCTTCTTCCTTGGCTATCAGGATACGATCGTGCGCTCCGCGCCCGCCGCGAGTTTCGCGAATGTGCCGACTCCTCCGATGCTGCTTGGCGACCTGAGCGCGTATGAAAAGAATTGCTTCGCCACGCCGCAAACCCTCAGAGCGCCGTATGTCAACAACGTCCTGCCGGCTTCGCTCGTAAGCCCGCAGGCGGTGAAGATGTCGAGCTTCTTCCCAACCGGCCCCGGCGACTGCGGCTTGACCACTTACACGCTGATCGCGAACCAGACCGAGCACAATGGTCTGGCGAAAATCGATTATCAGCTCAGCACGAAGCAATCGATCTTTGGGCGATATTACGTCACCCACAGCCTGGTGCCTTCGAGTTTCACCGGGACGGAACTCTCCGTGCTGAACGCCGGCACCGACGACGAGGTGAATTCGGTCGTTCTTGGCCACACTTACATTCTTGGTCCGAACGCATTGAACACGTTCCGCGCGACGGCCAACCGCGTGGGCATCACAAAATTTCAGGTCCCGATCCTGACGGCGAGCGGCATTGGCGTCCAGAACATTTACGAGCCATTGCCGAATTACTCCAACATCAACATCACTGGCAACTTCAGCAGCGCCGGCGGGTTCGCTACGCCCGGGCTCATCGCCACCACCACCTACCAGGTCAGCAACGACTTCAGTTTGATCAAGGGTGGCCACCAGATGCAATTCGGGGCGACTTACATCCGTCCCGGCCAGAATTCGACCTTCTGCGTCTTCTGTGACGGTCTGTTTACGTTCAATGGTCAGGCCACCGGATCGGCTTTCGGCGACTTTTTCGCGGGTGCGCTCGATTCCTTCAGCGACGCCAGCATCAGCCATGACAACGAACGCTGGAACTACTTCGGTGTTTACGCGCAAGACAGTTGGAAGATCAGCTCGCATTTAACCGCGAACTTCGGCCTCCGCTGGGAGCCTTACCTCGGCGGACGAATCCTCAACGGGTGGGTCACGCATTTCAGCCAGGCAAACTTCGATGCCGGCATTCACTCAACGGTTTATCCGAACGCGCCTGTCGGAACGCTGTTCCCCGGCGACGCAGGCTGGGATACCGGCAGCCGCGCCAACAACACACGCTGGAACGATTGGGCGCCGCGTCTGGGCCTCGCTTACGATCCGAAAGGCGACGGACGCACTGTGATCCGCGCATCCTGGGGAATCTTCTATGACATGCCCCACACGCTCTTCTATTACAACTACTCGTCGGAGCCGCCATGGGGCGAGGCGATCGCATTGACCAATCCTCCCGGCGGGTTCGCGAATCCGTGGCTGGGATATCCCGGCGGGAATCCATATCCTGTCAACCTCGGACCGAATTTCGTATTTCCCACGGCGGGCTACTACGAGACGGTGCCATTGAATGTGAAGGTCACCTATCTCGAGCAATGGAATCTGAGCGTCCAAAAGCAGATCGGCGCGAGTTGGCTGCTCAAGGCAAGCTACATGGGGAACAATACGATCCACCTGTGGACAGATCAGGAACTCAATCCCGCGGTCTACGTGCCAGGAACCTGCGCGGCCGGACAATTCGGTCTCGCTGCCGCGGGCCCATGCTCGACAACGGCGACCACGCAGGCAAGGCGGCGGCTGACGCAGTTGAACCCCTCGCAGGGCCCCTTGTACGGAACGCTGGAGTCGCTCGACGATGGAGGCACGGCCAGCTATAACGCCCTGATCGTTTCAGGTGAACACCGCCTGTCGAATCACTTCATGGTGCTCGCGAACTACACCTGGTCGCATTGCATTGCGGATCTCGTGACGTCGGAGCTTTCGGGCCCGATCTACACCAATCCGTCCAACCGGCGGTTCGATCGCGGGAATTGCACTCAGATCGACACGCGCGGCAACTTCAATCTGTCGGCGGTCGTACAATCGCCGCATTTCTCTTCGCGCGCCCTGCAGTGGGTTGCGGGAGACTGGCAGCTTTCGCCGATCTTCACCGCCCACACGGGCGGCTACTTCAACGTGACGACCGGCGTCGACAACGCGCTGAACGGTATTGGTGGCCAGCGTCCGAACCTGATCGCGAATGAACCTTATTGCGTCCAGCAAAGTATCAACTGCTGGATGAAGCCGCCACAGACCGCAACCAGCCCCGCCACAGCTCCGCCAACGGCGGGAGGTTATGGATTCACGTCCGCCGCCAATGGGACCTTCGGTAACCTGGGCTACAACAACCTCAGAGGCCCGGGATTCTTCGAAGTAGATCTGGCGCTGTCCAAGCGCTTCCGAGTACGTGAGCGGCAGAATGTGGAGATTCGCGCCGAGTCGTTCAACATCCAGAACCGCGCCAATTTTCTGAATCCGACCGCCGCCATGAACAGCAGCAACTTCGGGAAGATCCTGACGGACGTGAGCCCGCGGATCATGCAGTTCGCTGTGAAGTACGCGTTTTGATCGCGCGCTTACGCTGGGCAGACCGGCGTCCCTGCGGTTGATAAGGCTTGATCCAACCGCCGGGCGCCGAGGGCGCGGAACAAACTCCTGCCCAACGGAATCCTTCGATTGACCCGGGTCATCAAACTCTATATCCTCTATCCGAATCGAGGGAATTCATGAAGATCCCCATATTCGCAGCCTCTGTTCTGTTGCTTGCTCCCGCGGCCTACTGCCAGTCCATCGCCGGACTATGGGATGCAACCATCAACTGGAATAATGCCGAGGTTCCGTTCAAGCTGGAAATCTCGGGCAGCGGTTCCAGCGTGAAGGGGTGGTTTTTCAACGGCGACGACCGCGAGATCTCCAATAGCGGCAAATTCGAAAACGGACAACTGGTCCTGGACTTCGACAGCTATCTCGCGAAGCTGACGGCGACTGTGAAGGATGGCGTCCTCGACGGCGAATACGGCCCGATGTTGAAGAAGATGTCGCACGTGCATGCCGTGCGCGCGGCCTCCGTGAAGACGCAGGCAAGTGTAAAAGCGCCCTCCATCGCTGGGCAATGGGACCTTGAAAATATCAGCAGTTCGAAGGGCGAAAAGGCCTGGCGGCTGGTCCTGCGGCAGAATGGCGGCGAAGTTCAGGGCGCGATCCTGCGCGTCGACGGTGATACCGGCGCCCTGACCGGCTCGTATAAGGATGGCAAATTCGTCCTCAGCCACTTTTCCGGCGCTCGTCCTGCGCTGATGATCATCGAGCCTCACAGTGACGGCACAATGAGCGTGAAATTAAGCGCGCTGCACGGCTTCAGTGATATGAAGGCCGTGCGGCCGGAAGTGGCGCGCGCGAAGGGACTACCGGCGCCGGATGACGCCGACAAGCACACGTCCGTGAAGGATCCCGGCAAACCGTTTCCCTTCAGCTTCCCGGATCTCAATGGCAAGACGATTTCGAACACCGACGCGCGCTTCCGCGGGAAGGTTGTGCTGATCAATATCACCGGAAGCTGGTGCCCGAACTGCCATGACGAAGCCCCGTTCCTCCAGGCGATGTATGAGAAGTTTCATGGCCAGGGGCTCGAAATTGTGGCGCTCTCTTTCGAAGAAGCGGATCAACTGAGGAATCCGACACGCCTGCGCGCGTTCATTAAGGAGTTCGGGGTTAAATACACAGTGCTTCTAGGCGGCGAGACAGACTCGGCGAAAGAAAAGCTCACGCAAGCCGTGAACTGGGATGCGTGGCCCACGACGTTCTTCGTGGGCCGCGACGGGCTCGTGAAGGGTGTCCACGCCGGATTTCCGGGACCGGCTAGCGGCGATCTTTACAAGCAGACCACCGACCAGTTCGTAGCGGAAATCGAAAAGCTCCTGGCCGAAAACCACACCGCGAGCCGTTAGCCCTGTGGGGCGGACGATCGTTCTTTGCGGGCGGCCATCGGCGCCATAGATCTACTTGATCTGCTCTTTGTAAGTTGTTGGGTCGTGCGGTCCGAAACCCAAATGCCCGCCGTTCCGGTCGATGTTGTTCTCATCGCAGGCGAACTCCATCAACTCCTGTCCAGCAGGCATCAACGTAAACACGCGATCGAACGTGAACGATTTCGTGTAAAACTTCGGGTCTTCCACGGTGACCTGGTGTGCGAGGTGCGTGGCGTCGGTCCGGGTCCAACGCTCGACAACGTGCATCGCGTCGCTGTGTGGATGCGCGTCGTCATCGAGCCAGCTCAGCTTGTCTTTGAATCCGATCGAATCGACGATGAAGGTGTCGCCTTGCCATCGTCCGATGCCGTTACCGAAGAATGACGGTTCTATGTCTTTGGGATGCGACCGTCCATCCACCGGAATCGAACGGAAAGTGTTCATGAGCTCATACAGAAACGCGACGCGACTGGGACTTTGCACGATCTCAAACGGCACGCCGCTGATGCTGGCGCGCGGAATGCCGGCAAACAGGCACAGGCCCTCCGGATTCATCGACTTCGTCTTGTTGTATTCGTAAGCCGCCTTGCCCGCCGGCGTCAGGATCGCGTTGAATCCGCCCGGGACATTCTTGTCCATATTGCGGAGCAGGGGACCTTTCCAGACCCCGGACAGGTCCGGTTTCCCATCGAGTGTGCGCGGGACTTTCGTCGTCTGCGCGTTTGCAATCAGTGCGGGCAAAATCAAAACAGCGGCGAGGGGGGTTCTCACGAGGGCTCTCCCTGCATCCATAATAGTGGTGATTATGAAATTCCGTGTCGCCTTGCCGGCCGTGATTATTGGGATGCTGGTGCTGGCCGCCTTTCCCGCGCTCGCGCATCATTCTTTTTCCGCCGAGTTCGACGGATCGAAGCGGATAGAACTGAAAGGCGTCGTCACCAAATTGGAGTGGGCCAATCCCCACACGTTCTTTTACATCGACGTCAAGGACGCGAGCGGCAAGGTCGTCAACTGGGCCTGCGAGACGAATGGCCCGAACGGACTCATACGCGCGGGCTGGAAGCGCGACTCGCTTAAGGCAGGCGACCAGGTCACGGTTGACGGCTACCGCGCGAAAGACGGCTCAAACATGATCGACGCCCGGCTGGTCACGTTGCCCGACGGACGCAAGGTCTTCGCCGGCAACGCCGACGACGGCGGTCCGAAGAAGTAAGCGACAGGCCGCGTTTGCCTGAACGCCCGCGGCGCCCGCTTCAAGCGAGATAAACCCTGGTCGTAATGAGGCGAATCATTGAAGTTGTGATCGTCTTTGCATATTGCGCGTCGGCTGCGGGCCAGGCGTTCGAAGCGGCCGCAATCAACACGCGGACGGATGGCACCGGGGATATTTACACGCTCAACCCCTTTCGGTTCGATTTCTCGGGGCCGCGCCTCACCTACGGCGAACCGCGCTGGGCTGACATAGATCGCTATAACATCTCCGCCAAAGCGTCTGCTGGAGCATCGCTCAACCGCGCGATGGCCCGGCTAATGATGCGAGCCTTGCTTGCTGACCGATTTCACCCGAAGGCTCATGCGGAAATGAAAGAAATGCCCGTCTACACGCTGGTGGTGGCGAGGGGTGGTCCTAAGTTCAAGGAAAGTCCACCCGGAGCGGAAAGACTGTTGACCTTGGAATCCGGCGCGAAGAGCGCCGTGCTGACAGTGACTGCTGGCCACATGGCGCAGCTCGCCGCGCAGTTTTCGAAGGGCGGCAATGTCGACCGGCCTGACCGGAAGGTATGACTACAAATTGGAATGGAGTGACGATACGGCTGCAGGCGGAGATTCAGGGCATGCGTCTGTCTTCACGGCATTTCAGGAACAACTTGGACTCCAATTGCAGCCGGCGAAGGCTCGAGTTCAGGTATTGATCGTCGATCACGCTGAGAAGCCATCAGCAAACTGAGAGCGTCAGAACAGCCGTTCCTGCTTCTTTAAATTCCCGAACGTCCCGATATTCGCGATCGAAAACGCGAACCTGTAGGTCGTATCGTCGCGAGCGCCGAAATTGAACCGCCTGTATTCGACGCTGAATCCGCAGCAATCCGTGTTGTACGTCACCTGGGCGATCGCGAACTGCTGAATGCCTTGCCGGTAATCGTAAATCGTCGAGAACGCGGCATTCCATCCCTTGCGATTCGGATCTCCATACCCGAACTGCGCGCGGAACTGATTGGCCGGGGGAGAGACGACCGGGTCAGGCCGCACCAGGTTATTGCCTGCCGAGACGAAGTAGCGCTTGTAGCGAACGTCGGCTGCAAATGTGCTATTGACGAGACGCTTAAGAATCGGGTCGTAATCGGCCTGCCACTGAAACCCGAACCCGGGCCGCGGGGAAGCCCGGAGCGTCGATACGATCGGCGAATAGTTGCGCGGGCCGTTGAGAAAACTGTATCCAGTAAGGTCGAGGCCCGTAATCGCCACGTTCCGCCCGCCGGCGGCGAGCGCTCCGCCGAACGCAGGATCGAAATACCGCTTCTGATAAAGCTCCCACGTGAATACTTCGTTGACGGCATCCCCCTTCTTCGCGTAGATGCGATTCGTAACCCCGATCTCGAGCTCGTTCGTGTTTGTCAGCAGATCGAGTTGATCGAAGCGCAGAGTGTTCAGAAAATCGTTGATGCCGGTCACGTACCGGTAAGTCAGCCTGGGCTCGATGACATGCTTGAGCTTGTCGCCCAGAAACGTCTTCTTGTTGAACAGGCGCTCGATGGGCGGCAGCGCGAAGTCTACATTCAGATCCGGCGCGAAACGGTTGAGATGGTTCGCGCTGACCGCCCCATTCACGAAACTCTGCCCGTACTCCGTTTCATGCATCGTGAAGCTGGGCACTATTCCGAGCGCCCCCCAGTGGAACGCCGACGAGATAGAGGGTTCGAAGTCGGCGCGCGGCGTAAACTGGCTGGTTTGATAAAACGACGGTTCGGACGTCGGCTCCACGCGGTGATACATGCCGAACGAGGTGTTGAACGAGAACCACAGCGGAACCGGGCCTTCGGTAATTTGCTGGTCGCGCCCCGTCAGCTCGAATTCCGGCAGCTTGCGGATGATGATGTTGTCTCCGGTGATCGTGCTCTCGAAGTTCTGGATGCGCGAAATATCGGTGTTAAATGTGTAGTAGCGGAAGTTCTTCGACACGAAGGCCGTCGACACGGTGGACGTATAGACGGCCTCATTGAACGACGCCGAGAACGTCT
>Ga0134125_10000426_pt1 | contig 57242 bp, 40 predicted proteins | sample KB31751_FD_96464 | JGI IMG/M metagenome (GOLD analysis project Ga0134125, IMG submission 96464) | Terrestrial soil microbial communities with excess Nitrogen fertilizer from Kellogg Biological Station, Michigan, USA - KB3-175-1 | ecosystem: Environmental > Terrestrial > Soil > Unclassified ... | reverse complement strand
CAGGGGAGCGAATTGGGCGCTTTCAGTTCTCCGGCGGGCGCTCAATGTGGTCAACCACCAACCCGTCCGCTTCCATTTTGGTGGGCACCAGCTTCAGGCCGAGCTGCTCCAAGCCGGATTCCAAATGGATTCGCGTTGCCGGCCTTGGGGAGCGGCAGCATGATGTCGTAGCTGTCAAGATCAAGATATTGATTTGTACGCCGCACTGATGCTAACGGCTGGATGGTCGGCTACTCGGAAACTGAGCCGGCCAGAAGTCCCAATTTCCGCTTGGCCGGTCATTTGCCACCTAGCGATTTTGCAGGTCAACGGCGCCACGAATTGCTTTATCATCAGCCATGCGTCGCATGCGACTGCCAGTTTGAACACCAGCATGTCACGGTAGCACATCCAGAACATACATTCTTCCTGATCAAGATTCTTCAGACTCGGCGCCGGAACCCTGCGCGACCAAGCGCAACAGCCATCTCGGGATTGCGAGCAAACGTCTCCCATATGAATCCTGTGCGCAGGTTCTCAGCCATGAGCACGCCGATTCCCAGATCGATTCCAAGGACATCCGGATCGTACCAGGCCGCATCGGGGTGGAAGGCATCACAGAATCCATACCGACCCCAGGCGCGTACGCCATAGCGCTGCTTAAGCGAACGCTGCACGCGAAGGCAGGCAACAGGCAAGAACGGCAAAGAGCCGGCTGTCGCGTACGGAACGACCGAGCCGTCTATCCCGCCGAAGCCTTCTTCGACCTTATGGGGCCCTTGTGGGTGGATGGCCCGGTCGCGCGTGCCCGGACCGCCCCACGCAGTGTAGCCATGTTGCGAGTCCGATGCTGAGATGCCCCAGTAGTCGCGCGTGTATGGCCTGCCGAGAGAAAGACAAAAGGCCATGTGCGCGCGTGTGGCCATGATGGAGTTGACGAAGTAGTCGGCGTAGCGGTCGCGCTTGTTGCGGAAGTCGAACCACGCATGGCTGTACTGATGCACAAAGAGCGGATCTGCCGCACCGATGTATGCGAAGCCGTCATAGTGCATCGCAGGACGGGACCATGCATCCCAGGAGGCGGCAGCGATAGGATGAGTGGGCGATCCGAGCGCCAGAAGGTACAGCATCATCAGCTCGCAGTAGTGGTTCCAGCGCGCATCCAGGAATTTTCCGTTGCGCAGACCCATGGAGAATGTGCTGCCTCCGTTGAGCATCCACGGCCAGTCGATTCGCTCGTAGATTTTCGTCGCGAGCTGTACCACCTCAGAATTTCGCTGGAAGTGCGCACGCGCAGTGAGCACACCGCACACCAACAGCGCGGTATCGATCGAAGAGATCTCGCTGCCATGCCACGGCTCGCCGGTCTCGCGATCGTTGAAGTGCGTGAAGAATCCGTGATCGTTGGTCAGCGAGTCACAGTGGAAACGTAGCGTGCGTCGCACCTGCTCCAGTACTTGTGAGTGTGGTTGATATTTGCGGTGGTCCGCGATGCAGAGAGCAGTGAGTCCGAACCCTGTTGCGGCGATGCTCGCCATGCGGCGAGGATCGAGCGCGCCGGTGGCGTCCACCCACTTCGCGCGGTCCAGCACCTGGCCGGTCGTCGGGCTTGCCTGCTCACTGAAGTAGAGACATCCGCGGCGCTCGAGATCGTCGAGAAACGCATCGTCCTCGGCACTGAGTTGTTTCGTCTCCGAAACGGCGAAAGCTTCCATGCCCATCGGTTGCGCGATCACTGATGCCACGAAGAACTTGCAGAGCTGACGGCGATCCATAGCGGCTACTTGGCGACCAGCACCACAGCGAGTCCGTGCGCCGGCACGATGATGCGCATCCGTCCATGGTCGAGACGAACGCGCTCGGGTGCAGAGAGCTTCCCCGCGCGCCGCAACTCAGTGATCTGCTGCTGCGTCAGGTCACCGGGAGGCCTACCCATCGCGTCGAATGCTTTCAATACATTGCCATGGTCATCATCGACTCGCCAGATCTCAGCGATGCTATTCGGGGCGACGTTTCTGATCTCCATCTCAAAAGTTTTCGGTGGCCCAGCGGCCCCCATCGGCATTGTGTACTTCGCGCCGGTGCCAGTTGGCGGAGCGTAGTCCCACAGCGCGATCGCAAGGGAACCAGAATGCGTGACGGTAGCGAGTGCGGAATCGGATTCAAGCGCAACGCGTCGTTCACCGAGCTTGTGGAGAATGCTGAACACGTTGAAGACAGGCTTGGGGATGTGGTCTGCGGCCATGAGGCCAAAGCCGCCATAGAACGGCGTACGAACCACTCCCTGCTCCTCGAACACGTCGGAAAAGGCCCAGTAATCCATGCTCTCGGTCAACCCGTCGCAAAGGCGGATATTGTTCGCCAGCCACGGGCCCATGAAGGTGGAGTCGGTGACGTTGGGTTCATTGGCGTAGCTGGCGTTGTACTCGGAGAAGATGAGCGGAAGATTGGGAAGCGGCGATGCGGCAATCTCGTCGTGCACTTTCTTCACTGCGCGATAAACCATTGTTTGGCGCGGGATTTGTTCGTTTGTACCGAACACATTGTCCGCGGTATCGTTGGCATAAACGTGCGTCGAGACGAAATCCAACGGGACGTTGTCAGCCTTCGCATGCGCGAGAAACGGTGTGACCCATGCCGCTTGCGCCGTCGAAGGCCCGCCAACCTGCAACCGCGGTGAAACAGACTTGAGGGTTCGGGCCGTGTGGTCGTAAAGCTCAAAGTATGTCGCTTGCTTTGGATTGCCCTGCCAGAAGTCGATGTTGGGCTCGTTCCAGACCTCGAACTTCCATGTCGCGACCTCATCGATGCCATAGCGCCCGATAAGATGCTCGGCGAACGCACGGATCATCGCATCCCATAGCGCATAATCCTTCGGCGGCGAGACGTTAGGGTGATACCAGAAAGCATGCAGCGCCGCCGGGTTGGAGGCCATCTTTTGCGGCATGAAGCTGAGTTCCACATACGGCCGCACGTGCTCGGCCAGCAGGCCGTCGTAGATCTGGTCCACGTAAGTGAAGTTGTATGTCGAAGCATCGTTGGCCGCCTGTGCGGCCAGGCCCGGGTTTTTGGTCATGCGATCAGGATCGTAGAGCCCCACCTCGTCGTGAAAAATGGCGTGGAAGCGAATGGATTCGAAGTCTGTCGCCTGCTTCACCGTGCGCAGGTCCTGGCGATAGCTGTCACGGAGCGAAAGAATGGCGCGCCCGGAGCCGAAGGTCTGCTCCCAGAAGTGCGGGAAGGGAGTGGTCGCCGCGCGCGCATCGACCACGAGATGCTCTGTTTGCGGCGCAGCGGGAGCGTTTGCAGTGGCGCGCTGCTGTGCAACGGCCCCCGGTTTCTGCCCGACGGCCAACGCGGCTGTGACAAGACAAGCGACGATGCGGAGGGATCCCTTCATGCGATCGGCCGAATCAGAATACGCCCAAGACCAAGCGAGGCGGGAGAACGGTATGCCTCCGCGCCGCCGCTCTCTTGGATTCAGAATTGCAATCGACCCAGCAACTCAATCACGCGACCCGCGTCGGCGGCCTGCGCATAACCGAAGTACGGGCTGGCGATGTTGGAACCTCCACTATTGTTGCCGATTGGCTGCAATTGCAGTTGGTTGAATACGTTGTAGAAGTTTGCCTGGAAGCGGAGAAACGTATGGTGGTCGCCGAAGTCATGCCCGAACTCCTTCGCCACACTCATGTCCACGTCTTGGTAGCACGGTCCACGGAAGCTATTGCGGCCGATGCCCGGCGAGTACACTCCCGTCGGTGGAAGAATTGTAGTGAAGTAATTTGCGCCTCCCACGTTGGTGCTGCCCACAAATCGGTTCGAGAAGTTGGAACCGGTGGTGAAGGCATCGTTAGAGCAACTGCTGCCTCCCTTCCCGTTATAAGCGATGGGCCGCACCACATTTTGCGTCGCAGCGCCATTCTGGAAAGGCACGGTGTTTAGGTTGGTGGTAATCGGCGTCCATGGGAAGCCGGTGTGCCACGTCCACGTCGCGTTGATCTGGAAGCCATTCACCAGCGCATCGCTAATAGCGTTGCCGGTATGGAAGGTAGGCGTCTGATAGAGGCCCGTGGCCACCAGGCGATGCTTCAGATCGTAATCTGACGGCCCATACTCGCTGGCATTGTTGGCCGGATTGGTCTGGTTCGCCGCAGCATCGGCGGCGTCACCGTTTGAGACCTGGTCCATCGACTTGGCATAGGTGTAAACGAAGCTGTAGCCGATGTTGTGCCGCATCGGCCGGCTAAGCCGCACATTCAGCGCATTGTAGTTCTCCACCGAGTCCGTCTGCGCGAAGTACGCGGCAAACACCGGAGTGTTTTTTTGGTTGTAGAGGAAGTTCTGGTTGACGATGCGCGCGTAGTGGTGGCCAGTGGCTCCGGCGTAACCGATGGTCGCCGTCATGGCCGCGCCCAGGGAATGCTCGATCTCGAGCGAATAGAGATCGCTGGAAGGAATCTTCAGCCCGTACGGTGCACCCCATACCTCAATGGTCTGCGATGTGCCACCAACCCCATTCGGGAAGCCGTTGGCATTCACCCCGGTAGCAAGCGTCGGATTCGCAGGATAACTGGCTGGCGAGTGGCTGGTCCCGAGCCTGTACTGGATGCCAACCTTAGCCAGAGAGTTAGGGTCCCCGGGAATGGTGTTCGTGGCGCAGCACAGCCCGAAGCTGGCGATACCTGGACCATCTTCCAGCGCGGCGTTGAAGAGCGAGATGTCGAGATGGTTATAAGCAAGCGCATAGCCGCCACGAATCACCATCTTCTGGTTGACGCCAGGCGTCCATGCGAAGCCAATCTTCGGCCCCCAGTTGTTGTGCTGGAAGTACCAGAGGTGGTTGTGCGGAATCAGCCTCATGCCGGCAAGCTCAGAACCCGGAGGCCCGAGAACCGGATAGTTGACCTGGAGCCCTTTGTTCGCGAGCGGCGTGAACTCCTCCCAGCGCAGACCGGTGCTGATGGTCAGGTTCGGCGTCGCCTTCCAGTCATGCTGCACGAAGGCGGCGTAGTTCTCCGAGCGGAAGTAGCGCTGGCTGTTCGCGGGACCGCCAGTGTTTGGATTTGCAGCAACCGCCTCATAGACCGCCGCGTCATTCGCAAAATTCCAGATACCGTTGAATGCGTATGTCGGCCTCTCGTAGCCGTAGAGGTTATCGTTGTCCTGTTCGAAGCGCAGCTCCACGCCGACACGGATGGTGTGCGCCCCGCGCACGTTCGAGACCATATCGCGCACTTCGTACGTGTTCTCTGCAAAATTCGCAGGCGTTGTGTTCGCGGCTAACACACCGTATTGCAGGGGTGGAGGATAGTTCTGAACGTTGACGTACGGTATGCCGTAGTTGACTGTGTTGCCTGCGTCATTCAGAGCATTGTCGGTAAAGCGGGTGGCGTTGCCGCGCAGCTCGTTGATCCATGCTGGGGAGAATGTGTGGATGTAAATCAATGTTCCGGCGGAATTGAGTGGCTTGAAGGGCACATCGCCGAAAGGCCGCGAGCCGGCGGCCCCACTGGCATTCAGATTGTCCAGCTTGGTGAAGTAGACCGAGCCGGCCAGCAGGTCCCTGGGCGTGATCTGGAAGTCGACGCGCGCGTTGTATTGGTTGCCGCGGCTCTGCTGTGGAACATAGACCTGCACATTCTCCAGGTCCGGAATGCCGTCAAACCCACCGCCTACTTGCTGTGGCGACGCGCCGTAGTACGGAGCGGCGCTGTTCGAGCCGCCCGAGAGGTAGGCCCCGATCTGGCTGACGCCTCCTGGCGGCAGCGAGCCAATGTCGAGTCCTCCGGCGACCACACGGCAGGCAGGAACATTGGTGCCGAAGGTGCTGTCGAGGGGATTCTGGTCCTTGTAGGTCGCGAAGCCGGTGCAACTCGGGGTTAGCACCGCAACGGTCCTCGGCTGTGACGCCGGGTTGGCGATGATCGTCTGCGAAACGCCACCCGCACGCTGCGACTGGATCGCCGAACGGAACTGCGATGTTTCGACGTAGGCTGTAGTGACGCTCGGATTATTCTGCTTGTACTCCTGAAACGATCCGAACCAGAAGAGGCGGTTCTTCACCAGAGGCCCGCCAAGCGAGGCCGCCCAGGTGCGCTGCTTGTTGTTGTCGCGGACAGGCAAGGTCCCCGGTGCCGGGCCGCCGTACTTGTTATAGCTGTTGAAGCCCGGTTCGTCATAAAGGAAGAAAGCCGAGCCGTGCAGGCTGTTTGTACCGCTCTTGGTGACAACCTGAATCTGCGCGCCGGTATTGCGGCCGAGACTTGCATCGTAGGACGTCGAAACGACGGTCATCTGGCCCACAGCCTCTTGGTTCGGTGTGACAACGGCCGATCCGCCATGCGTCAGCGAGTTCACACTTACGCCGTCGATCATGTAGTTGTTGTCCGCCACGCGCTGGCCGTCAGCCGAGATCTGCACCTGATTCTCGGTCTGAAAGATGCCGGAGTTCGACCCGCCCGGTCCCGCGCCATTCGGCAGAAAGACCGCATTGCCACTGCCTGACCGTGCGCCGTCGCCAGTTATGCCAGGGGCCGTGCGCAGTAGTTCATACGGATCCGTCCCGAAGGTCGGCAGTCGCGTGATCTCCTGGCTGTCGATCGTGGTGCCAATGCTCGGATCGCTTGTTTGAAGTAGCGGCACATTCTCGGCGTTCACTGTGACGGTTTCGGTGGCGCCTCCAGTCTGCAATGTGATGTTGAGAGCACGCGGCGTCTCGGCCGCAACGGCGACGTTGGAGACGGTGTTCTCTTGAAAGCCCTTGGCGCTCGTCTTGACGGTGTAAGTGCCGGGAGGCAGCTGGTTGAACTGGTAGGTTCCGCTCGCGCTCGATGTTGCAGTCTGCGTCACCTGCGTGGCGTCGTTGGTCAGTGTTACGGTCGCGCCGGGAATCACGGCCTGCGTCTGATCCAGCACGCTGCCCGAGAGACTCGCATTGAACTGCGCCCTGGCGACGATACCGGACAAGGCCAAAATGGAAAGGGATACTGCCGTCAACCGAAGCATCGAAAGGCATCTATTCATAACCGCCTCCAAAACCCCGTCCGCTCTGCCGGACAAAACGAACCGGCGCGCGCATTCGAACGTGGACAAACACCGGCGGCCGGGCCAGAATCAGGACGACAACCGTCAACCGAAGCACGAGGCTCCGGTGTCTTGGCAGGTTGGTTGCGGGGGGCGCTCAATCGCGCGGGGCGACCGCTCGGCAATCAAGCCAGATAACATCTCTCAGCCCCACGGCTTCTAGAGCCGGAGAATATCTGTCCAGAACACTACTTAGGAAAAGAAATGAAGCGAAATGGTTGCTTTGGCTCGACATTACTCTGAACCCCCAGTGGGCGATTGGGGACCGTCGGAGCCGCTAAAGGCTGCTTTGGGCCGCTGGGTTCCGGCGTGCAGCTGTAGGAGCCGCGATGCTCAACAGTTCGAGGATGATTTTCTGAAGCAATGCGAGGGCGCCAACGGGCGGATCCCACACACCGGATGGACCAAAAGTTCTATCGGGGGTTCGAATCCCCCACTCTCCCCCATTCATTTTTCGATCAGTGATTTACAGGCGATCCAGCCAGCGAGAGAATGTCCCTTAGTGGGCTTTTAGTGTCCCGAAGGTGCCGGGGTTCAACAAATCTTCATGGGCGATCCGTTCGCAGCTGAGTTTCCGAGGAGCCGGTTATTACCCGTTGGCGACAGATGCGAGCCGCCACCTCAGGCAGACGGCAGCTTTGCCTTGGCGCTCATCGTGCGTTCGACATTGAAGCCTGGTCGCTCGCCGGGTCGTTTCCCATCAAACGCGGAAGAATAATCTTTTCCATGATGGTGTTGGGAGGAGTCGAATCCGCGTTGTAGCCGCCTGCTGTGAAAACGGCGACGAGGTGGTACCGCGGCGCAATGTAAATCTTCTGTCCGCCGTTGCCCTGAGCGGCAACGATGACAACATGCTGCGTGCCGCCGGGCGTCTCGACATTAAACGGGTGGCGCCACCAGAAGTATCCGTAGCCAGTATTCTCGACGCGACTATGTTCGGCCATAGCGGTGTTCACCCATGCCTCGGAGACGATTTGCCGTCCGTGCCAGCGGCCTCCGTCATGGAAAAGGATTCCAAGCTTGAGCATGTCGCGAGGGCGTAGATGAATCTGTGAATACTCTTTGTCGGCATTGGTCAGGTTGTAGTTCCACCGCCAATCTGCGCGCGCGATGCCCAGAGGGCCAAACAGGCGGGTCTGCGCAAACTCCGGAAGCGACATGTGCACTGCATTTTCCGTCATCCGGCCCACCACACTGACGCCGCCCGAGCAGTAATAGGCTTTGGTTCCGGGGTTGTTGAGCATGGGCAGATCGAGAGTCGCCTTGACCCAATCGGGCTGCTCCTCGATGACCGTCTCACGTCCGGAAGACGTGGAGCTATAGTCATTGCAGTCCAGCCCTGAGCTCATAGAAAGGAAGTTGCCAATGGTGATCGCAGCCTTCCGTGGGTCCGGGTTGGCATAACTGGTGTAGCCCATCTGCGGCAACACCGGTTCGTCGACTCCGGTAAGGGCGCCTTGATCGATCGCGATTCCTGCAAGCGTGCTGACAAGAGACTTCGTGGCAGACCGGAGCTGGTGGGTACGTTGCGCGCTGTAGCCGTAGAAGTACTCCTCCAGGACCAGCTTTCCGTCCTGGTAAAGCAACACACTGTCTACATCCTTGTAGGTCCCGTCCAGAATTTGACGCACAATGGCATTCGCGATCGCGACTCCAAGTTTTGTCTGCGCGATATTTCCCACCGCAATTCCGTCATGCAAATCGGCAGGCGGACGATATCGATAATCCGCCGGGGCGTTCTGCCCCACAGGCCGCGGCCGGGCAAGCGCGGCAGATTCCGGCGTGATCACCGCGGAAACACGAGCATAGAGCTCGCCGTCCTGCTCGCAATCGGTGACTTTGCCACTTGCGTCGCGGTGGAACGAGACGATTCCTCCTGAGTTGGGCTTGAACTTGTCCGTCCCCGCAGGGCGCAGCCGATACTTGCCTTCATTCAAAACCGCGAAGAGATCGTCACCAGCGACAATCTCCAGCGTCGTGTGGCTGTGGGCATCGGAGTATGTGCCGACATAATCCGTGAGCGGCGCAACCGGACTTGTTTGGGCTTCCAGCAAGCCTCCGAGTGCGACCAAAGCAAGAAGCAGAAGAGACACATGCGAAACACGCTGGGAAGCCAATCGGTAGTCTCATTTCTCTTGAATTGTGTGAAACGAGGAATTGAAGCACACAGTCTACATCCCAAAGATATTCTCGTGGGAATCCCTCTGCCGAAGGCCAGGTGTTCGCGTGTTGGTTCTGGTACTGCCGGCTTGAGTTTTGCCAGTGGGTGGATGGTCTGCAATCCGGAAGCCTAGTGCTTCGCCTTAGTGGGCTGTGATTAGACTAGAACCACTGACAAATCCAGACCTAAAAACCTCTTGATCCAGACCCGCGACGGCTACTACATCGGCAGATAACATCGCCGGCGCTTTTCCCTCAGTGTGCTGGGACTGAAGAAGCGCCCGCAGGACACGGTCCGTAGTTTTTATTCACCTTCTCCACCAAGAAGACCTCGCCGCCGCTACTGCCTTTAGCCTTCTTCACCTTTGAACCGTGGACCTTGAGCTTGTCGCCCACCTTGACGTCTGCCAGTTCCCCATCGAGCTTATAGACTCTCGCGTCGGACAAGCGGAGTGAGAGCCCATTTCCATCAGAAGTAATACAACCCTGCAACGTGTGGCGGCTGTGCTGGACGGCAAGCGTGATGCCCACCGCAGTGCCGGCAACAATCGCCGCGCCGGCTGTAAAGGAGAGCGCGACCTGCGTCCTGGTGCAGGAGCTGAGGCCGGAGCACAGCAGAGTGAAAGATACAGCGGCGGCAGTCGTGCGTCGACGCCGGGAAACGAGTGAGGATTCTGGAGGTATATCTGGAACAAGACGTGCGCCCATTGCATTTCCTCCCTGGCTGGACATAGTGAATGAGAACGAGGGAATAACTCTACGCGCAATTCGTATAGGCGGCGAGACAAATCAGGCAGGTCAATCGGGAAATGGTTTAAAGCCGAGGAATAGCTCGAATAGTTCCTCAAAGAAGCTCGGGGAGCGCCACTCTTTCCAGCAAAAGTTGCCGCGATAGACACGCCGGCCACCGCCTTCACGTCTGTCGGCCCGAAAAATGAGGAGACCGGTCTTCTCCCGCGAGTGCGGAGGATGCGCAGATCCCTACCGTGAGTGCTCCCCAGGGCCGGCGTTCCGAATAGCGGGTTATGTTTTCGCCAAAGACCGGCCCATTTGGTCCTACCCCTTGTTGATGGTTGGGTGATCGTCCTATAATCTCGCCGCTCGCGAAAGAGGCACCGAGGTTGTAACTGTCGACCGGGAGGCCCCTGCATGCGTTTGCCCTGCAGCTCTCTGAGACTGGCTCTGGCGATCGGGGCAATGGTGCGCGAGGTGATTGGCTCGGGTACTCGAGGATTGCTTGCGGTGTTTGAAGAACAGAACGGAGATCATCCGGCGGCACTTCATAACAATTCATTCGGAGGCTTGACATGCATGGGAAATCGCAGTTCTTCACAAGGATCATCGCCCTCAAGATCGAACTCGCTGCCGCCGTCCTGCTGCTGGGGGCACCCGGCCTGACCGATGGAGTTGCACACGCTCAGTTGGCGGGTACAGGAGCGATTTCTGGACGGGTGATCGATCCGTCCGGAGCGGTCGTTCCCAATGCGACCGTGACGGCGACTGATATTAAGACCAACGTGAAAACCGTGCGCGTGACGACCAATGCAGGGGACTATAACATCACGCCTCTTACCCCGGACAAGTATTCCGTGTCGGTCAGTGCGCCTGGTTTTGAGCAGTACGTGCAGCAGAACGTCTCGGTCGATGCGCTGGCGACGGTCTCGCTTAACGTCACCCTGACCGTTGGCGCGGCGAGCCAGTCGGTCACCGTCAGCACTGCTCCGCCTACGCTCGAAACCTCCGACGCGACCCTGGGCGGCGTCATGGACAACGAGGTCTACGCCGGTCTTCCCCTCCAGATGAACTCAGGCGGCATCAAAGGCGAACGCCGGGCCACCGACTTTGAATACCTCATCCCGGGGGTCCAGGCCAACTCCACGCACAACGACATCTCCGACAACTCCGGCATCATCAACGGCAGCGGCCCCGCCGGCGGTGTCTCCGACCTCTACATCGACGGGCTCGACATGCCGGAGCCCGACCAGGTCGGCGATCCACGGCTTACCTACGACGACTTCAGTGTGGACGCCGTCAACCAGTTCCAGACCCTCACCACCAACTTCTCCGCCGAATACGGCGGCCAGGGCGTCGAGAACTATTCCATCAAGTCTGGCGGAAACGACTATCACGGCTCTATCTATGAGTATTTCCGCAACAAGGTCCTCGACACCTGGGCATTCACCAGCAAAGTGCCCACCCTCAACGCGTCAGGCACCACAGTGCCCGGTGGCATCAAGCCCGCCGAGGTTCAAAACGAATTCGGTATCGACCTCAGCGGCCCCATCCTCAAGAACAAGCTTTTCCTTTTCTATAACTATGGCCAATGGCGCGCACAGTTTGGGGCAACTTATCAGGCGCTCACCATTCCCACTGCAGCCATGCTCGGCTACACGCAGAGCGGGACGCCGCTCGGCTACGCCGACTTCAGCGGTTACTCCGCGGCCACCGGGTACAACATCTACGACCCCGCCACGCAGACCCCTGGCTGTTCAACTTGCACACGCACTCAGTTCATGGGGCTCAAGAACGGCGTTGCGACGCCGAACGTCATCCCCGGAAGCCGCATTTCTCAGGCATCGAACTACTTCAATAAATTTCTGCTGCCCTATGAGCAACTGGCAAATCAGAGTGCCTACGTCAATAACATTACCTACGGGCGGCCGACCGGCTCAGTCAATTGGTATCAGTCCGGCAGAATCGACTACAGCGCGAACTCACGCAACCAGATCAGCCTGATCATCGGCTTCGGACGCGCCGCCAGCACCGGTACCAACCAGACCGGGGCCGGCGAACTGGGACCGCCGTTCAACACATCCCAGGTCGTCAAGCCCAATTCAAGCGCCGATATCCTCAAGGACGTCTTCACCATCAATTCGCACCTCGTCAATCAGTTCGCCGTCGGATACGGTCGCTACAACAGCTTCTCTACGACTCCCAACTTCGTCTCTCAGTACGGCGCTTCGGCCAGCGGCGTCGTCGGATTTCCTGTGGGACAGGCAGCGGGCGGATTCCCTGGCATCACCTTCTCCGGCGGCACCGATAATCCCAGCGAAGCGGGCGGTTCCACGTGGGGCGGTTACGCCTGGAACCTGAAGGCCAGCAACATCTACACCTTCATGGACAACGTGCAGTGGGTTTTTGGCAAGCACAACTTCACCCTGGGCGGCCAGTCGGTCGACGAGCAGTACAACTACTACGCTGCCATCACTCCATCCGGTCCCATGGCCGTAACCTTCGCTGCCGCGCAGACCGGAAGTTTCTCGTCGGGCACCAGCATCAACTCCTCCAGCGGTTCCTCGGTTGCCAGCTATATGCTCGGCGCTGCTTCCGGCGGCAGCACAACAGCCAATTCGCCTGGGCTTGGATCGCGTTGGAAAACTCCGTCCTTCTGGGCCCAGGACGATTACAAAGTCAACTCCAGGCTTACGGTCAACATGGGCCTCCGCTGGGACATTTTCCCTGCAATCCGCGAGAGCCACAACATCATGAGTTTCTTCAATCCGAACGGACAGAACTCGATCACGGGCAATCGCGGCACGCTGGAATTCGCCGGCAGCGGCTCAACCGCCGGCCTCTACTGCAACTGCCGCAATCCGTCCCCAATTTATTACGGCATGCTCCAGCCCCGTCTGGGCGTGGCCTTCTCAGTGAATCCAAAGACAGTGGTACGCGCCAGCTATTCCGTCAATTACGCGCGTGGCAACTGGAACAGCGGCAGCCAATCCGGCTCGCCCTCAACCCTCGGGTTCACGCCCACTGCGGCGGCTCCTGCAGGTATCAGCAGCGCCCCGGCCTTCTATTGGGACAACACTGCATGCGCGCAAAACGCGAACAACGGTGTGGCCTGTGGCTGGACCGGTTCTGTGGTTGCTCCTAGACCGCCGGCGGGGGGCATCAGCCTCGCCGAATACGGCACGGGTGAGACTGTTGCGCTTGGCAACTCCACCGCCTCCAATATGACCTACTGGGATCCGCATGACGGCGCGCGCGCGCCAGAATTCCTTAATTGGAGCTTCGGCTTCCAGCGGCAGTTGCTGCGTCAGATGTCCATCTCGGTCAGCTATGTCGGAAGCGAAGGGCACTTCATCTCCGTGACTCAGCCGTGGTATACCCGCAACAACAAGCTGCCCGAATCCCTGGCATCCATGGCCGGATATAACGTTTCAGGCAGCACGGCAGTTCCATGCTCGGGCGCGAACTGCGGGTATCCGAACAGCGGCACAGGCGCTGTGACGGATCTGATCGGCTCGAAAGCGACGGCCACAAATCTTGGCCTGGCCGCCGGGCTCGGTTACACAGTCCCCAATCCCTACAACCCGGCTAACGCTGCCTACTATGCCAGCAACAGTGTCTACCAGTATTACGTCGGCTTCCCGCAGTTCAGCGGTCTCAGCGACACCACCAGCTTCGTGGGGAACACCAGTTGGAATGCGCTCGAGGTTTCGCTGGTCCAGCGTCATGCCTACGGCTTGGACCTGATGTTGAACTATACATACTCCAAATCCATCGACGACATAGGCACCTTCCGCGTTTATGACAATCCGCGCCTGGACCGTTCTCTCTCCACCACAGACCAGCCGCAGAACCTCGCCGCGAGCGTCGTCTACCAATCGCCCTTTGGGGCGGGGAAGATGGGGGGAGACAACTTCCTCCTTCGATCCCTAGCCGGCGGATGGGCGCTCTCCAGCATCTTTACCTATCACTCGGGATATCCACTGGCCTTCACCGGCTCCGGCTGCGGCGGCAATGGCATTCTCGGTACCTGCATGCCCAACATCGTTCCCGGTCAGACGGTGCATACGCTTTCCTATGCCAACCCGCCAAGTGGAATCACGGCCTCCTCGACCGCTTCCAACTACTTCGGCGGAATTGCGCACTTCAATCCAGGTGCGTTCTTCGTCAACGGCAACTGCGCCTCGGGTAACGCGACTTCGTGCCCGGGCTATGGGACCCACGGCGGCACAAACAACCAACTCTTCTATGTGGGCAATGGGCCGGCACTCTACATCCCGGGCAATGCCGCACGCGTTGGCGCGCTCAACACATGGGGGATGGGCACCTATAACGTCGACCTGGGCATTAAGCGCACCTTTCCAATCTATGAGCGCTTGAACTTCCAGCTCGAGGCGGACATTCTCAATGCAACCAACCACGTGGTTTGGAAGTCGCCGAACGGTGTGGTCGCCGGCGGCGGCTTCGGCACGATCACCGCGGTTGCCAATCAGCCGCGCGATGTACAGCTAGCCGGACGAATTAACTGGTGACGAATCGATTCTCGACTTGCACAAGCTTACCTGGGCAGATTCTTACCCAAATAGAATTGCAGGCTCGTGCCCTTCGTCACACATATTGCATAGTCATAACGAGGCACAGCGAAATGGGGTGTGGCGATAGATTGCTCGCGGACATTTCAAACGAGTTTACTGAGAGGAGGTCGGCCGGGGATTGGGATCCGACTTGCGTGCGCGGAACAAGAAATCCTCGCTCACCTCGCGCGTCTGCCCTTGCCCGAAACGGTAGAAACCTGCATAGAAGCCGAAGCCGTTCAGGAAATACGGCACATCTTCCGGCGACACCTGATAGCCCGTTGAACCTTTGATCGCCGCATCCAACGCGAGCAGAGCATAAGGTTCAATGGCGTTGATGTTCGCGTAGATTGTGTCCTCATACGGCGTGAAATAGCCGTGGTGGTAGTACTGCTTCACGATATTGTTTCCAATGGCGCGGCCGAGTTCCAGGTAGTCGCCGATGTGCGTCTGCTGGAAGAGGTCGAGCACGGAGAACAGCGCATTCGCGCTCGCATGGTCGGTCGCCAGGTTGACCTGCACGGCCTTGCCCGGCGTCAGTCCAATGTCGCCGAGTCCAAGAGCGCGGGCACTGCTGCGCGCCATCTTCCACAGCGTTGGGTCGCCGGTGATCAGAAACGCCCGCGCGTATGACAGCATGAACTCCGGCCCCGCCGGATACTGTTCGAGGACCCGGCCTTTCGGCCCATAGTAGCCGCGTCCCTTCAACACGTAACCCGACAAGTCGGTTCCATCCGTCAGCATCGGCCGCAGCAGGTTCTCCTCTGGGATCAGCGCGTAGTTCACAAATGCATCCATGCCGATACGCGTCTGTTCCACCAGATCCCTGCCCGCATCGCCCAGCGTGCTGGCCACCTGAATCTGCATCAGCGCGTTATCGCAATAGATGGTTGTTGCCTGCTGCTGCAGGAGCATGGTCCCCTCGAGCACCAGGTGCCCGGGGAAATCCGGCCCCAGCTGCCGCTTCGCCCGGTCTCCATATTCTGAAAACGTGTAGTCGCTTCGAGTCTCGTCGGTCGGCGGAGCGTGCTGTTGCCGTGGTTGTGTAAATTGGTAGGCTCCCAGCTTAGTCTTCGCATCGCGGGCCTTCACATACTGATCGGCGAGCCGCTTGGTCCACAACAGCGCACCCTTGTCTCCGGTGAATTTGTACAGCATGGCTCCGGAGTAGATCAGGTCATTACCAGCGTCCAGAAAGGACAGTCCGAGCGTCTCAAAGAACGGCGCCGGATTGTCGAACGTATTTTCCCAGCGCGGGCCGGGCTCCATCCCGTAGTGTCCGTGACGGCTGGTCTCCAGCGTGTGCCAGTTATATATATGTGCGTTCCAGAACGCGGTAATGAACTTCGCCGTCGCCGCCGGATTCACCTCGTACATCAGCTCGTAGTAAGGAAACGCATTCTTCAGTTCATGCGGACTGTCCGGCGCTCCATCGCGCATCCCCACGGCCGAGAGCGACAGAAGGTCCACAAAACGATGGCCGCCCCACTGGAGCAGTCCGCTCTTGTCCTGGAAATGTGCAAAATAGTACGCATACTGCGCTTTGGCGGAATCCTTGTACTTCGGATCACCGGTCAGATGGGTTAACGCTGCAAGGATGCGCATGAAATTCTGCTGCACGGCGAAGTCGGACCACACCGCCTCGCGCCCCTGTGGAAAATCGACGCTCTCGGGAAAGACCCACTTCAGCTGCTCCTTCGTATACACGTTGATGCCGCCCGCCAGCAGCGGCGACTGATCTTCGAAGTGATAGTGATCAGCTGCTTCCTTCAGCACCGTGTCGGCGTAGTCCTTAACTGCCTGCAGTCGGGCCGCATCCTGATTGGAGACAGCGGCAGGCGAAGGGGTCGATACTCCAATCCCCTGACCAGCAAAGGCGGGATGCACGGACGCCATGCCCAGCGCCGCCGCTGACAGGCGAACAAAGGAACGCCGATCCAAAGAAGCGTTGCTTGATCCATCTACATGCATTGGCTTCATAACCGCCTCCTACAACTCGCTCTCGAAGTTGCCTTCCGTCGCTTTCTCGAGCCAAAGAGATGACCTTATCGCCCTGGCAGGCGATGGCTGAACGACATCGGGCCATTCTGATCCTTCCCGGTTAGAGTGTCCAGCAGGCAGATCCCGGCTGGTTTCCGGATAGCCGCCTATCTCGATCGCCCTGTCTCCGGAGTGGAACTTAGTTGTGACTACACAGAACAGAGTTGGGTATTCAGCAAAGCTTCTGATCATGCGCGAGGAGCCAGGACGGTTGTCCCCCAAGCTAAAGACCAAAGAATTCCACTCTCTGACGCGCAGCATGACCTCCGATGATCTGGTCCCGACCTCTGGTGTGCTCAAAGACACCGCACTGGGGCTCTGCGGGAGAGTAGATTTGGCACCCCAGCAGCTCTATCGTCTCGTGGGAGTCGGGCTCAGCAAATTCAATTTGGACAATGAAGAGAAGGGTCGACCTAAACGATGCGCCTCTATTGGCTCCGCAGCAGATCCTCCAGCCGTTCAAGGAACGGTCGCTGTTCTTGACGAATGAACCTGGCCGCCGAAGCAAATTGGAACCACGCGCCACGGTCGACCTCAGGGATCGAAATGCGACGGTTCGATTTAGGCGGCCATTCGATCTCACATGTATTGCTCACGAGCTGAGCGGGATCGCATTCACCAGCGAAGGCCCATGCCTGGACGACTTTGCCGCTCTTCTGTCGCACCGAACCGAGTTCGAAAAATGGACCGTGCGCGGTGAACCCTGTCTCTTCGATAAACTCACGTTGCGCTGCTCGAATTGCCTCTTCGTCCTCCTCATATTCACCCTTCGGTACTGTCCAGGCTCCCTCATCTTTCCTGGCCCAATAGGGGCCTCCGGGATGCACGAGGAAAACCTCATAGTTTCGCCCTGCCTTGCGGAACATGAGAAGACCAGCACTTTGTTTTGTTCGCTTGGCCACCCGCACTACCCCACAAACCTAAGCAACGTTTTCGCGATGAGGCACGGCAACTCCATGCGATTGCGGGGGGTCATCAGCTCGTGTCCCGCGCTCTGGATAAGCAATAATTCGCTGCGCGCCGGGATTTGGGTCTTGCTCCATCTCTGAGATTGAGCCAAATCCATCGCGCGTGCCATGCACGAACAGAGCCGGGGTCCGCAGGTCTGGGAAGTGTTTGTTCCGCAGCTCAGTCGGCCGCTTTGGAAGGTGAAGCGGACAGGAAAGAAGAAGCAGGGCTGCAGCCAGCGTCGGCTCGCACGCCACAACCATGGACGCTTGCCTTCCTCCATAGGAGAGTTTCCTAAACGGGATCACGCGGGTTGGATCATGCCGACCCGGCGAGACCGCGCCAGTATCCAGTGGAAGCAGGGCACAAGTAAGACGCGAGCCCGCGCCCGGGAGATGCTTGTGGCTGGATGGAGCATGAGCAGTGTGTTGAATTCTATGGACGACACACTATCGACTCAATGCGCGCGGCGAACATGCATCAAAGGAGTGCGGCAGCCACGGTATTCGGTGCACTGGAGCACTCCTTTGGAGATCGTTTGCTTTTCCCACCTTCGATGGAACTTTGTGTATCAGCGGCCGCAGCATCTGTTGAGGCGTTTCGCGCAGAAGGGACCTGTTCACTTTTGGGAAGAGCCGGTGCGCGAGAGCCGCGAGCGGCCGGCGCTAGCGGTCCACCGGAGCGAGGACGGAGTGTACGTGATCACCCCGATCGTTCCGCATACCTTCAACGAAGAGAAGATCGTGAGCGTACAGCGGCAGCTGCTTGACGAGTATCTGCAGGATCGGGAGACGACGCGATTTATCGCGTGGTACTACACCCCCATGGCCTTGCAGTTCTCAGATCATTTAAAGCCGTATGCGATTGTGTACGACTGTATGGACGAACTCTCGGCGTTTCAGGGAGCGCCTGCGTCGTTAGTGGAAGAGGAGCGGCGGCTATTTCAGTTGGCAGATGTCGTGTTCGTTGGCGGAGCGAGCCTTTACCGTTCCAAAAAGATGCAGCATGGAAACGCGCATCTTTTCCCGAGCAGTATCGACCGCGCGCACTTCGTTGCCGCTCGCGGTCAACTGCGCGACCCTGAAGACCAGGCGCAAGTGCCTCATCCGCGTGTGGGCTTCTACGGCGTGCTGGACGAGCGGCTGGATCGGGAGTTGTTGTGTGAGATTGCAGCACTCCACCCCGAATGGCATTTCATCCTGATAGGGCCGGTGGTGAAGATTCAGGAGGGTGACCTGCCCAAGGCCCAGAATCTTCATTACCTGGGGCAAAAGAAATACTCGGAGTTGCCGTCTTATCTCAGCAACTGGGACGTGGCCATGCTTCCGTTCGCGCGTAATGCGTCGACGCGGTTTATCAGTCCAACGAAGACCCCGGAGTATCTGGCGGCGGGCAAGCCGGTCGTCTCCACGCCGATCGATGATGTGGCGGACCCATATGGAAGGATGAAGTTGGTTCACATTGCTGAGAGCGCGGACGAGTTTTCGAAGGCAATCCAGCTATGCCTGCAGCATCCGGATGAGAGCTGGATGAAGCGGGTCGATGCGTTCCTGGAGCAACACTCCTGGGACAAGACGTTCGATGGAATGTGGAAAGAGATCCAGCGGTGCATGCCGCAGGGCCCGGCAAGTTCCACGGAGGGGTCAGAAGCGAGGAGCTGAAACCGATGTTCGACTATTTGATCGTAGGAGCAGGTTTTGCGGGAAGTGTGTTGGCGGAGCGGCTGGCGACACTGGACGATGCGGGGATCCTGATCGTAGACAAGCGCAACCACATCGGCGGCAATGCCTATGACTATTACAACGAAGCGGGCATTCTGGTCCACAAATATGGGCCGCACATTTTCCATACGAACTCGGAGAGGGTGTTTGAGTATCTTTCGCGTTTCACGGCATGGAGGCCGTATGAGCATCGCGTCCTGACGAGCGTGGACGGGCAACTGGTGCCGATGCCGATCAATGCCGATACGTTGAACAAGCTCTACGGCTTGAACCTGACGTGCCATGAGGTGGAAGGCTATCTGGCGAAGACGGCAGAACCGCGCAAAGAGATTCGTACATCCGAGGATGTTGTCATCAGCCGCGTGGGAAGCGATCTATACCACAAATTTTTTCGCAACTACACGCGCAAGCAATGGGGGCTGGACCCGTCCGAGCTGGATGCAAGTGTTACGGCGCGAGTTCCGATTCGAACCACGCGAGACGATCGCTACTTTACCGACCGGTTCCAGGCGATGCCGCGCGACGGGTATACCCGAATGTTCGAGAAGATACTGGACCATCCGAACATCAAGGTGATGCTGAATACCGATTATGCCGAGTTGAAGGATGAATTCGCGTTCCGCGATCTGATCTTCACCGGACCGGTCGATGAGTATTTCGACTATTGCTACGGGAAGCTCCCGTACCGGTCGTTGCAGTTCGACCATCAGACGCATGACAAGCCGCGGTATCAGGAGGCAGCGGTGGTGAATTATCCCAACGAGCACCCGTACACGCGCATCACGGAGTTCAAGTACCTGACCGGGCAGGAGCATGCCAAGACGAGCATCGTGTTTGAGTATCCACGCGCCGAGGGCGATCCGTACTATCCGATCCCGCAGCCGCAAAATGCGGAGCTCTATGCGAAGTACAAAGCAATGGCTGAGGCGCTCCCGAACGTGCATTTCGCAGGCAGGCTGGGAACCTACAAGTACTACAACATGGACCAGGTGGTGGCGCAGGCGCTGATGCTTGCTGAGAAGCTGACAGACCGGCATAGATTGCAACGGTCCAGGAAGATCCCGCCACACTCCGGGAAGGTAGTGGAAATCGAGGAAAAGATCGACTCTTCCAGGCAGGACGACGAAGCAGCTTAATCGATGATCCAATCCGCAAACATCTGTCAAACATCTCCGGCAAACCCTTCTTTGGAAACCTGGGGTGGCGTGGAGTGCACGTGCAACCGCGTGCAGGACCGCTACTTCGACCAGATGGAACTGTCAGGGCATGCGGATCGCAGGTCCGACTATGAGCGCTTCGCGGGACTTGGAATCCGGACGGTGCGTGTCGGCTTGCTGTGGGAGCGACACGAACTCGATCCATCGTGGCGATGGGCCGACGCACATCTCGCATGCGTTCGCGGTTCAGGCATGCGGCCAATCGTCGGGCTTATGCATCATGGCAGCGGACCGCCGCACACCAACTTGCTTGATCCGGAGTTTCCGCGGAAATTTGCCGCGTATGCGGGAAGAGTTGCAGATCGCTATCCCTGGGTGGACTGCTATACGCCGATAAACGAGCCGAACACCACGGCGCGCTTTAGTGCGATGTACGGGATCTGGTATCCACACGCCATGTCTCGAGCTTCGTATCTTCGTGCGTTGCTGAATGAAGTGAAGGCGACGGTGCTTGCCATGGAAGAGATTCGGCGAGTCCGTCCAGATGCGCAACTGATACAGACGGACGATCTGGGGACCATTCGCGGAACCGGAGCGCTCCGGTCGACTTGCGAGTTGCTCAATGTGCGCCAGTGGCTTGCCTTCGATCTGCTGGGCGGACGAGTCGACAGGCACCATCCGATGTTTGTGTACATGCGTGCGGAAAGCATTCCGGAGGCAGAGATTCACTGGTTCCAGGAGCATACGTGTGCGCCGGATATTGTGGGTGCTAATTATTACGTCACCAGCGACCGATATCTGGATCACCGGTTGGCTCTGTATCCTGCCAATTGCCGCTCTGCCGAAGGGCCGTTTGTCGACGTGGAGGCAGTGCGGGCGCATCCCGAAGGTATTACTGGCATCGATTCGCTCCTGCGTCTCGCGTGGAACCGCTACCACGTTCCGGTGGCGATTACGGAGGTGCATCTCGGCTGCACCGTTGAGCAGCAGATCCGATGGCTTGCGGAGATCTGGGAAGGTGCGATGCGCGCCCGAGATGCAGGGGTGGAATGTGTTGCGCTCACGGTGTGGGCGTTACTCGGCTCGTTCTATTGGAATCAGCTGGTGACGAGCGAGAACGGGCACTATGAGCCCGGCGTCTTCGATCTAATCAGCGGAGTGCCTGAGGCGACCGAACTGGCCACTGTGGTTCGGCAGGTGGCTTCCGGCAAGCGTCCCGATCATCCTGCACTGGCGGATGTTGGGTGGTGGCGACGCGAGGAACGTATATGTTTCGGGTGCAAAGAAGAGTCTGTAGCTGACACTGGCTTACCGCTCATCGTTGCTGCATGAGGTACTCGCGCCAGGCGGTCTCTGTCACGGGATTATGGTCGGGAAGAGCACCTGTTGTGGCCTTAGCGATCTCCTCGAACGGGGCCTTGGGCGTGCGATCCGCGTAGAGCAGACCATTGGCCTCCTGATACGTATCGGTGAATTGCGTGTAGCAGAAGCCGGCCAGAGCAGGCAGGCTGCGAACCGTCTCCAGCAGTTCGCTGTAGCGGCGGACCAGCTCCTCCGATGTGCTGGTACGCGAATAACCCCATATACCATCATCTTTGCCGAAGGCGATGCCGCCGAACTCCGTCAGCACAATAGGGTGCTTCCAGGCCTTATCGTCGCCGACAAAAAGCATTCGACCGCCCGGACGTTCCCGCTGGAAGAGATGTGTTTCGATGTCGTTGATGCCGTATCGTCGACCGATACGTTCCGGCTGGTCATCGTAGTCATGAATGCCGATGATATCGGTGGCGACGCTCTCCCAGCCATCGTTGCCCACCACGGGCCGGCTAGGATCATACGTTTTAGTGAGGTGATACAGCGCCTGAACATAGTGCCGCTGCGCGGGGCTGTCCGGCAGATCGGGAACTCCCCATGATTCGTTAAATGGCACCCACGAGACAATGGACGGATGACTGCAATCGCGGCGGATAACCTCGGTCCATTCGGAGGTCAGCCGGTCGATGGATGCCGTGGTATAGCGATAGGCGCTCGGCATCTCTTCCCACACAAGAAGTCCCATGCGGTCGGCCCAGTACAGGTAACGCTGGCATTCGATCTTCTGGTGCTTGCGAACACCGTTGAAGCCGAGCACTTTGGCGAGGAGGACATCATGCAGCAGCGCCTGATCGCCGGGGGCAGTCAAGCCGGAATCAGGCCAATATCCCTGATCCAGGATGAGGCGCAGCATCATTGGCCTTCCGTTGAGGATGAATTTGTCGCCCTGTACATCAACGGTCCGGATGGCGGTGTAACTTTGAAGCGCATCGATCACATTGCCGTCTTCATCGCGAAGCTCAAGGAATGCGTCGATCAGGGTCGGTGAGCTCGGACTCCACAGCAGATCGTTGCGGTAGTCGTCGATACCGGGATCAGAGAGCGCGATGGAGCGGTGGACCTCGCCCGAGATTACCTCATACGTATCTGTGGCAAGCACAATGTGTTCCCGCATCAGCTTGAGTGCGAGCGTCAATCTGCGATTCGGCTGCCCTGTTACCTGCGCGTGAAAGCCGATTTCCCAGCGCGCAAGATCAGAACTCCAGGAAATGTTGTCCAAGCGTGTAGCGGGCACGCGCTCCAACCAGACGGTCTGCCAAATGCCGGTGGTGCGCGGATACCAAATGGAGTGCGGGTGGAGGCGCCAGTCCTGCTTGCCGCGCGGTTTTGCCAGGTCGGCGGGGTCGTCCTCTGCGCGCAGGACGATTTCCTGCGGGCCCGGAGCCTCGGTCAGGCTTGTGATATCGACGCTGAATGGGGTGTACCCACCTCGATGCTCACAGGCTTTTGCTCCGTTTATCCAAACCGTCGCAGCGTAGTCCACGGCTTCAAAGTGCAGTACCCAGCGTTCCCCGGCAGCCAATACGGGAAGAGGGAGACCGCACCTGTACCAGACCACGGAATAGAAACCAGGATGGGCGATGCCGCTGGCTTTTGTCTCCGGGCTGAACGGGACAAAGATATTGCTGTTCCATTGCACCTCCGTCGGTCCGTGTAAAGTTCCCAGCCGGTCGATGGCAAATTCCCAGGTTCCGTTGAGTGAGTACCAGTGCTTTCGCCGAAACTGCGGACGCGGGTGTTCATCATCTTTTCCGGCAACCAACGCTATGAGTGCGTGCAAAGCCAACTCCCGGAGAAATCGCGCCTATCCAACATCGATAGATTGGATGCGTTGCAAAGGTATATAGGCAAAGCTTGTGGACAACATGCGCCTGCGGCGCGTCCCGGACTGAAAGGCCGGCTGTAGCTCCCGATGCTTCTGGCTGACGGCGGTTTGATCTTCGCGTCCGGGCCGGATTGCGGATTGTCGGCGATCCAACATCATGAGCACTCGGACAACAGCAGAGACTCTCCAACGCATCTCGGCAAGAGCAGTTGCACATTGACGCCGCGCCTGAACGACTTCGCTGGCTAATTTTCGAGGAAGAGCCTGATGCCTGCCCTGGAAGATCGGCTTACCGCGCTTTGGGAAACCCCAAAGACTCGCTATGGATGGTTTGCCACGGTTGACCACAAAGAACTAGGCATTCGATACCTGGTGACTGCATTTGTGTTTCTGGTGGCCGGCGGCCTCGAAGCTTTGCTGATGCGGCTGCAACTGGCGCACTCGGACGCGGGGGTCCTCTCTCCTGAGGCCTACAACCAGATCTTCACGATGCACGGCACGACGATGATCTTCTGGTATGCATCACCAATCCTGAGTGGGTTTGCGGTGTACCTGGTGCCGCTGATGATCGGCGCTCGGGATATGGCATTCCCTCGCTTGAATGCCTTCACATATTGGACCTATCTGCTGTCCGGCATCTTCCTCTACATCTCGCCATTGCTCGGCCAGGCACCGCATGCAGGTTGGTTTGCCTACGTTCCTTATACGCTGCGCGACTATTCGCCCGGCATGGGAATGGACTTTTATGCGATGGCGCTGATCTTTCTTACGATCTCGACGACGGGCGGCGCAATCAACTTCATCGTTACGATCCTGCGCCTGCGAGCTCCCGGCATGGCCGTCAGTCGGATGCCGCTGTTTTTGTACAGCACTCTTACGGTTTCGTTCGTCATTCTCTTCGCGTTGCCGGCGCTCACCGCAAACTGCATGTTTCTCGAACTGGACCGCCGGTGGGGAACGCACTTCTTTCAGACCGCAAGCGGAGGGTCTACCTTCCTGTGGCAGCAGCTCTTCTGGTTCTTTGGCCACCCGTGGGTGTATGTCATCTTCCTGCCGGCGACTGGAATGCTTTCGTTGATCGTTCCGGTATTCTCGCGCCGAACGATCGTCGGATATCCATTTGTCGCGATCGCCACGGTCCTTACCGGAGTGGTCGGATTCGGTGTGTGGCTGCACCACATGTTTACAGTCGGCATGTCCGACATTGCCATGAGCTTCTTCTCTGCCGGCAGCATGACGATCGCAATCTTCACGACCATCCAGGTGTTCGCGTGGCTGGCGACGATCTGGCGCGGCCGGCCGGTGGCGACCACATCCATGTATTACGCCGTTGGATCGATCGTCCTGCTGGTTGTTGGAGGCCTGAGCGGCGTGTTTACGGGCATCATCCCGGTGGACTGGCAGGTGCACAACACATACTACGTCGTCGCCCATCTGCATTATGTGCTGATCGGGTCCAATGTCTTTCCGGTCTTCGCAGGTTTCTATTACTGGCTGCCGAAGATGACCGGCAGGATGATGAATGAGCGTATCGGCAAGTGGAGCTTCTGGGTGATGTTCGTCGGCTTCAACGTCGGCTTCTTCCCGATGCACGCTCTGGGCATGATGGGGATGCCGCGCCGTATTTACACCTACCAGCAGGGATTGGGTTACGACGGGTTGAACATGGTGGTGACGGCTGGCGCATTCGTTCTGGGCATTGGCATCCTGCTGAGCATCATCAATCTGTTCTGGAGCCTGCGCTATGGCGCGGTCGCCGGCCCGAACCCGTGGAACGCCGACGGGCTGGAATGGTCCACTGATTCTCCACCGGCCCCCTATGGCTCAGCGCATATTCCGTTGGTCGCGTCCCGGCATCCGCTATGGGACGACTTTGAAGAAGAGGACGATCCCGATTGCGAGCGGACCCTCGACTTCGGCCGGCTAACTCCGGTTACGACCGCACTGGATGCGATTCCGATTGGGATTGCGACCATTCCGGAAGACTCGCTGCTGCCACTGTGGCTGAGTCTTGCGCTGTTTGTGTTCTTCATCGCCATTGTGTTGCAGCTGGTGTGGATTGCACTGGCTCTTCTGATTGGCTCTTTCCTTCTCGGTTGCTTCTGGATGTGGCCACGCACGGAAAAGGAGGTAGTAGCTTGAGCACCGCTGTACAAGTCCCGCCTCCGCGCGCCAAGCTTGCCACGTTACCCATCGACCAGACGCGCGGCGTTTCAGCAATGTGGTGTGTGATTGCGACCGAGGCGATGCTGTTCGTGAGCATGTTCGGGGCGTACTACTACCTGGGCAACAACAAAGACCGCTGGTCGCTGGAAACTCCACCCAAGCTCGTCTACGCATTGATTCTGCTTGCGATCCTGCTATGCAGCAGCTTCGTGCTGCATTGGGGAGAACAGCAGGTGAAAGCTGAGCGCTTTCCAGCCGGAAGACTTGCGTTATGGCTCACGGTGTTGCTGGGATGCATCTTCCTCTCACTGCAGGGATTTGAATACTACGACCACTGGAAAGAGCTTGCGCCGTACAGTGACTCCTACGGCTCGATCTTCTACACCATCACCAGCCTTCATGCAGCACATGTGATCGTCGGGTTGATGATGCTCGTCTACATCGGCGTGCTGCCGCGGTGGGGTATCACCTCCCGAACGCCTCATAAGCCTTACCACACGATTGCGCTCTACTGGCACTTCGTCGACGTCGTGTGGATCTTCATCGTGGTCCTGCTTTATCTGATTCCCACTTTCCAGGGGATGCACCATGGACACTGATCGTCGCATTCAGGAGCGGCCGCACGATCTCCACACGGTCCCTGCACGACGGCTGTGGTTTGGATTCGCAACCTCGGCTGTGGCATGGATGGCGCTTGGCTCGCTGGACATCGTGATCGCGTGGCGTGCCTGTACCCATCAGTACGACAACGGCATTCCGGTTGCGCATCCCGGCGCACGGATTGCGCTGGCCGTGCTTGCATTCGCACTCCTGGGGGTGGGATTGGTTTCGGGCATTACCTCGTATCGCAATTGGCAATCGCTGGCCACCGCGCCGGGAATCCTGGACACGCTCGCCGTTGAGCGGCGCGAGTTTATGGCGGTGCTCGGGCTGATCGTGAGTGTGACGTTGGGCATGGGAATGCTTTGGCTCGCGCTTCCGCCATTCTTCCTGGATATCTGCTGGAGGGCCCGATGACGACACAGCGCAACCCGTGCAACTGGATGGCGGCCTGCGGAATTGCACTGCTGGCAGCATGTCTGGGCTGCAATGCCGGTCAACAGACGCGCACGTATGCGATCTACACCGGAGGCAACGCCAAGCACGGGAAGCAGCTGATTGCAGGGTATGGTTGCGGCGCGTGCCACATCATCCCAGGGATTCATGCGGCACGCGGTTTGGTGGGACCGCCGCTGCTCTACCTTGGCCAGCGCACGATGATCGCAGGCGAACTGCCTAACACTCCCGACAATCTCGCTCATTGGATTGAGCACCCGAAACAAGTGAACCCCAAGACGGCCATGCCGGACCTGGGCCTTACTGACGATCAGGCGTACGACATCGTTGCGTATCTGGAAACCTTGCGCGCGCCGGAAGGAACCTCATGGTTGCAGCAATGAAGAAATGGATTCAGGTGAAGCGGATTGCGCGGCGTGTGCTTCTTGCAGGCAGCGCGGCAGCAATTTGCTGCGCGGCGACAGCGCAAAAAGGACAGAACAACACCGGAGATGGAACGACTACGAATATCCCAGGCGCGCTTCCCAATATTCACCTTGTTTCTCCGGTTGCTGACGGCCAGTGGACGATGCCCGCCGGGGACTACGGCAATACCCGATATAGTCCTCTGGACAAGATCAATACAGGCAACGTCGCCGGTCTCCATGTAATCGGCGTGATGAGTGACGGGATTCCGCACGGACATGAAGGAGCGCCGCTGGTGGTGGGCAGCACGCTCTATATGGTCACACCGTATCCGGACAAGCTGATCGCATATGACCTGACCAAACCCGGGTTTCCGGCGAAGTGGACGTTCGATCCGAACCCCGATCCGATTTCGCAGGGCATTGCCTGCTGCGATGTCGTCAACCGTGGCGCCAGCTTCGCTGATGGCAAGATCATTTACAACACGCTCGATGCCCACACTGTCGCAGTGGACGCGAACACAGGCAAGCTGGCCTGGAAGACGCAGGTCGGCGACATTCACTACGGCGAAACGACGACGATGGCGCCGGTCGTCGTTCACAACACTGTTTTCGTAGGCAATAGCGGCGCTGAACTTGGTGTGCGCGGACAGCTTACGGCGCTGGATGTAAAGACAGGCAAGATTCTCTGGAAGGCATACAGCAGCGGATCCGACGCCGATGTGCGAATCGGGGCTGACTTCCATCCCTTTTATGCAAAGGATCGCGGCAAAGACCTGGGCATCAGCACATGGACGCCGGGACAATGGAAGCTGGGCGGCGGCACGATCTGGGGCTGGATCTCCTATGACCCCGAGTTAAACCTCATCTACTACGGCACAGGCAATCCAGGCGTCTGGAATCCGGACATGCGACCCGGTGACAACAAGTGGTCCATCACCATCTGGGCGAGGAACCCGGAGACGGGCATGGCGAAGTGGGCCTATCAAATTGAGCCGCACGACGGATTCGACTACGACGAGATCATGGAGAACGTGCTGGTCGACATGCCGTGGCAAGGGCGGATGCGAAAGCTGCTCATCCATCCGGGTCGTACCGGCTTTGTCTTTGTCATGGACCGCGAAACCGGCGAGTTGCTTTCGGCGGAAAAGTTCGAACCCGTGACGTGGGCGAACGGGTTCGACCTCAAGACCGGCAGAGTCGACGAAAACATGGACAAGCGGACGCACTTTGGCAAATACACCAAAGATATTTGTCCTTCTTCTACGGGCGCCAAGGAGTTTGTGCCATCGTCGTTCGATCCAAAAACGGGATACCTCTATATTCCGGCACACAACACCTGCATGGACTACGAGGCGACGGCAGTGAACTACATCGCCGGCACACCGTACCTTGGCGCAAGCGTGCGCATGTACCCGGGGCCCGGAGGCTACCAGGGCGAATTCATGGCGTGGGATGTGGCACACGCAAAGAAAGTGTGGAGCATTAAGGACAATGACTTTCCTGTCTACAGCGGCGTGCTGACGACCGGTGGCGATCTCGCGTTTTACGGGACGATGGATGGCTGGTTTCGTGCGGTCGATGCCCGTTCGGGCAAAGTCCTGTGGCAGTTCAAGACTGCTTCCGGCATCGTCGGCAATCCGATGACGTTCCTCGGGCCGGACGGCAAGCAATACGTCGCGATCTATTCCGGCATCGGCGGATGGATGGGGGCGACTGCTCTGCCGGACGTATCGAATGACGACCCGTATGGCGCGTTGGGCGTGGTGGGCGCCATGAAGAAGATCAAGAGCGCAACGCAACCGGGAGACATGCTCTATGTCTTTGGCTTCTGACATTCTCGCAGTATGCGCGCTTGGCGCCTTTTCGGCGCTTTCAATGGCAGCACCGCTGCGCGTCTGCTCCGATCCGAATAACATGCCTTACTCCAACGAGCAGCGGCAGGGCTTTGAGAACCAGCTTGCTTCTCTCATCGCCAGCGATCTGCATCTGGAGCTGACTTATTTCTGGTTCCCGCAGCGCGAAGCCTTCTTCCGCAAGACACTGAACAGCGGCATGTGCGACGTGGTGATGGGCGTGCCTGCCGGATTCGACGAAGCCTCTACCACACGAGCCTACTACCGCTCTACGTACGTCTTTGTTACGCGCCGCGATCGCAATCTGCACATCAGCTCGCTGGATGATCCGCGCCTTCGCGCGCTGAGGATCGGCGTCCATATCCTCGGGGAGCAGGATGACAGCCTCCCACCGGTCCATGCGCTGGTCAGCCGGGGCATCGTGCGCAACCTGGTGGGCTTCAGCATCTTCGGCAACCTGAATGAGAAAGATCCGCCTGCGGATTTACTGCGGGCGGTCGCCGACGGCAAGGTCGATGTGGCTGTTGCGTGGGGCCCGTTGGCCGGATACTTTGCGCAACATTCTTCCGTGCCACTGGAGATCACCCCCATTGCGGGCGACCCGAGGCACCCGAATCTGCCCTTTCACTTCGATATCGGTATAGGAGTGCGCAATGGCAACGCTGCCCTGAAGGAGACCCTGAACTCGGAACTCGACAAATTGCAGCCGCAGATCGAGCAACTGCTACGCAGCTATGGAGTGCCTCAGACGACACTCCCCACTGAACAGGCGCACACAGAATCCGCCGCGAAGGAGGACAGATGATGCGCACCGCAGTCTTCGTGTTTGGCGCGCTGCTTCCACTTTTAATAACCGCGTGCCGAGATCAACACAACTCCACGGCCATTGCTTCGGGCGGCCCGGCCATCGTTTCCGATCCGGTAGGGCCCGTTCCCGGCGGAGTCCAAAACGTGACGTATCGAAGCAATCCATACAGCAACGATCCGGTCGCGCTGCAGGATGGGCGGCGCCTCTTCAACTGGTACAACTGCTCAGGCTGCCATGGCGGCCATGCCGGTGGAGGAATGGGCCCAAGCCTCCGTGACCCGGTGTGGCTTTACGGCAATCGCGATGACCAGATCTTCGACTCGATCGCCCATGGCCGCTCCAAGGGAATGCCGGCGTGGGGCACGAAGATTCCGTCAGACCAGATCTGGCAACTGGTCGCCTACATCAAGTCCATGGGAACACCGCAGGAGCCGGACCCGCCGACGGAGCCGGCGGACGAGCAAGTCGAGAATCCTCAGCAGAACACTGTTCTTGGCGTTGGTACGCAGACACGCATTGCAGGGAGGCGATAAATGGCTCGCCCTGTACAGGCGTTCGGGCTCGCCACTCTTTGCTTGCTGAGCGGATGCCGCTCGGTACAGTCCACGCTGGACGCGCATGGGCCAGCGGCTCACCGCATTGCTGGATTGGCGTGGGGAATGACGATTCTGTTTCTCGTCATCAGCGTCATCATGTGGGCGCTGTTTGCCTGGGCATTCTATCGCCGGCGCGGCAGCCTCGCTGACCACGAGCCGATCAGCGCGAGCGGCGGCGAGATGTGGATCGCTGCCGGGGGGATTGTGATTCCGCTGATTGTATTGACGGTCCTGTTCCTGTTCGGACTCGGCCTGCTGCGTGCGTTTCCCATCCATGGCATGCACGGCGGCATGAACCAGATGCAGATGGCCGAAAGCATGGAGCCGGAAATCCGCATTATCGGTCATCAATGGTGGTGGGAGATCCAGTACCTGAACGCTCATCCGAGCCTCACATTCACGACAGCCAATGAGCTTCATCTGCCCGCGGGCCGCCCCGTGAACATCGAGGTAGAGACCTATGACGTGATGCACTCCTTCTGGATTCCCGCGCTCCACGGCAAGGTCGACCTGATTCCCGGGCAGCCAAACTACATTCGCATCGAGGGTTCGCAGCCCGGAGAATACACCGGACAGTGCGCAGAATTCTGCGGCGCCGAGCACGCGCGCATGCGCCTGCTTGCGGTCGTCCAGGAACCAGATGCCTACCAGGCCTGGCGTGCAGCACAACTGAAGCCGGCGGTGGAACCCACTGACCCAATCGCGATCGCAGGTGAGCAGATCTTCCTCTCGGGCCCATGCGCGCTTTGTCATCGCGTGCGCGGCACGGTGGCCGGCGGCACTGTGGCGCCGGACCTGACACATATCGGAAGCCGTCAGATGATCGCATCTGACTCGTACCAGAACAATGATGCCTATCTGGAGGCGTGGGTGACGCACGCGCAATCGCTCAAGCCGGAAACCCAGATGCCCAACATGACTCAGTTCACCGGCGAGCAGTTGCACGAGCTTGTCGCCTATCTGCGCCAGTTGCAGTGAACCTGTTGAAGGAGTATTTCGATGACCAAAATCTGCTACGGCCTTGCTGCGGTGCTCGTTTGCTTGCCCGCTGTTGCTCAACAGAAGCCCGACTGCACTGGGTTGCCCGATGCCGCGCGTCTGAAATCTGTCGTGCAGGGTGTGGTGAAGCAGGGCGCATCTAAAAATGGAGGAATGGGAAATCAGGAGTGGGCCGCCGTGGTGAACCGCGATGGTGTCGTGTGCTCCATTGTGTTCAGCGGGAACACGCGCAGTGACGAATGGCCGGGCAGCCGCGTGATCTCGGCCGAGAAGGCGAGCACCGCAAACGCGCTCAGTGGCCGCGATTATGCACTTTCTACCGCGAACATCTATGCTGCGGCGCAACCCGGGCAGAGCCTCTACAGCCTGACAACCGCCGCACCGCCGAATCCCAATGCGGTTTTCGGGAATGCTGCCAGCTTCGGCACGCCCAACGATCCGATGGTGGGCAAGGCCATCGGCGGCACTATTGTCTTTGCCGGCGGACTGCCGCTATATACGCAGGACGGCAAAATTGTCGGAGGTCTCGGCCTGAGCGGCGACACTTCGTGCACAGACCATGTGATCGCTTGGAAGGTACGCCACGAGTTGCATCTGGATGCTGTACCTATGGGGCCGAGCCCCGATCACAATGACAATATGATTCTCGATTTTCAGGGCACCACCAGTCCCAGCGGCTTCGGCCACCCCAGTTGCAAAGGCGGGACACAGGCAGACGGCATCATTCGCGATCTTTCGAAGAATTTCCCTACCGGCCCCCACAAGCGTTAACGAACAATTCGGGACGATCTGACTCGGCTAGAGCAATGCCCGAGCAATCCGCCGCACCAATTCCGTCGATACGCCGTAAACAAGGTGAGCCGCGAGATGGGATGACGTTGCACCCACAGGCTGTTCATTTGCGGGCGGCCCAAGATTAAGGGCGGGCACGGCGATCAAGTCCGCAGCGGTAAATAGGGAAGTTGCGAATGCAGTGCCAAACCCGGCGCGCACTCCCGGCCAAAGCTCCGCAATCCCGCCATAGAGGGCGCCCATCAGCCCACCAAATGCATAATGCACCACGGGCCCGGCTTTCTCCTTCTGCTCCCAGGTGAGATGTTGACCTCCCGACACAGTGCTTGCGACGGCATCTGCCGTCTTCATGGTGGAGTCTTCCTGCGGCTGCTCGCGCTCAATCGCCTGCCGCGCGTTTTCCTCCGGAGACTGCAGCGATTTCTGCAGCTTGTCCCCCGGTCCGGCAAGAAATTGATTCATCACCCACGACGCAGCGAGTCCGCCCACGACACCGGCAACGACCCCCCGGCTCACGTGCATTTGATTGTTCATTCTTTGCCTCCAACACTCGTAGTGGATGGGATGCAACGTCTGCACTCTCGATTTGCTCTCCGTTGCAAGACACCGTGAAGCGTCTCCGCTTTCAGCGAACACGAACGGCACTTCGCGCATCCTAGCCCTAACGACCCGGCCGTCGTGCGTAGAACGTGGGCGTCATCGGCGCTGGCGGCGCACATTTGTTCGATGTTACCGGACCACATCAAGGTCGAAACGGCATCATTACGGCAAAAGCTCAGGAGCGTTTTATGGCAGACAAATTGGCGCTCGTCACTGGAGCGTCCAGCGGAACCGGCTACTGGCTCGCAAAGGAACTGGCAGGCCGCGGCCATGATCTTGTGATCTGCTCCGCCGGAGAACGTCTCGAGAGAAGAAGGCTTCGTAATTACCGCAGGAGATGAGGATTGGAATATGAGCGCACTGAATGAAAGGCCGCAAGCGGAGCCGCTGCCAACCGAAAGCGGAGCGGCCGTGCTTCTGAGTGGACACTATGCACCGCCGCCCGCCGACCGCGACGGTAAAACCTGGGTCCGAACCAGCGCGGTGGTCCGGGCGCCTGCCGGCAAGCTCTATGAGCTGTGGCGAGATGTGGAATCGGCACCGGCCTGGCACGAGCGAATTGTCGAGGCGCGCAGAACCGGTGCCAATACCTATCACTGGGTAATGCGCGATGAACCAGGCGAGCACACGCTGGAGTGGGACTTTGAAATTCTCGCCGACGAGCCGGAGAAACGCATCGCGTGGCGTTCGCTGACTGGGGAGCCTCAGAGCGCAGGCGAGGTCATTTTTGAACCTGCGCCGGGCGACCGAGGAACGATGGTCACGGTGCTGGAGCAATTCCGGATGGGCACGCTGGCGCGAACGTGGGAGGCGATCACCGGCCGCGACCCGAAACAGTCTGTCATTGAAAACCTGCGCCACTTCAAAGCTCTAGCCGAAACCGGCGAGATCCCGCGCACGGACCCGCAGCCGCATGGCGACCGCGGGATGGTTGGCGGAATGAAACGTTCCGTCTACGGAGAAAAGATCGCTACGCCGCCGGGAAATACCGCGGCAGAAACCGCTGTGCGGAAGGGAGCATAGGTCATGAAGGCTGTTTGCTGGATGGGCAAAGGCAAGGTCGAGACATTGACCGTGGCAGATCCTCAACTTTTGAATCCACACGACGCGATACTCAAGATCACCAAGACGGCGATCTGCGGCTCTGACCTGCATCTGTTCGATGGCATGATTCCCACGATGGAGCAGGGCGACGTCCTCGGGCATGAGTGCATGGGCATCGTTGAGGAAGTTGGGCCGGCTGTCGACAATCTGAAGAGAGGCGACCGTGTGGTAGTGCCCTTCACCATTGCGTGCGGAGAGTGCTTCTTCTGCAAAAAGGGGATTTGGTCCGGGTGCGACAATACCAATCCGAACGCGCATTTGCAGGAGCCGCTGTACGGCTACTCCGGTTCAGGGCTCTTCGGCTACTCACACATGATGGGAGGCTATGCCGGCGGACAGGCGCAATATGTACGAGTTCCATTTGCGAATGTCGGAGCACTTAAGATCGAGTCGGACCTGCCGGACGAGAAGGTGCTGTTCTTGTCTGACATTTTTCCTACCGGCTACATGGCGGCCGAGAATGCCGAGATTGAGGAGGGCGATACCGTCGCGGTCTGGGGCGCCGGCCCTGTGGGGCAGTTCGCGATCGCGAGCGCCTTCATGCTGGGCGCGGGGCGGGTCATTGCTATCGATCGCGTTCCCGAGAGGCTTGCCCTGGCCCGGTCTGTTGGCGCCATTACGGTGGACTATTCGGAGGAGGATGTCAGCGTGCTAACCGCGCTCAAAGATCTTACCGGCGGCATCGGCCCGGACTCCTGCATCGACGCGGTGGGACTTGAGGCCCACATGGGGGACCTTCAAGGGCTCTATGACACTGTGAAGACGGCGCTAATGCTTGAAACGGACCGGCCGGGCGTTCTGCGGCAGGCGATTCGCGCCGTTCGCAAAGGCGGAACGCTGTCCATACCTGGGGTGTATGGCGGCCTGCTCGATAAAATCCCGTTCGGAGCGGCCTTCAACAAAGGCATCACCATGAAGATGGGCCAGACGAACATGCACACCTATATGAAGCCACTGCTGGAGCGCATCGAGAAGGGACAGATTGATCCGGCCTACATCATCTCCCATCGCATCACTCTCGAGGATGCTCCAAGAATGTATGAGGTGTGGAGAGACAAGAAGGAGAATGTGACCAAGATCGTGATTGATCCATGGGCAGCCTGAAAGTTCGTCAGGCTTCGCGTCGGCGAGTTATCCTCCAAGTGCCCGTGAGGCTGATCCGGGAACTTGTTGACTGAAGCCCTTCAAATCAATCCCGCCGCTTTGTATCCGGATGCGCTGTGGAAGAAGAAAGTTCTTGATAGCCACAAGCGCAGCACAGCTAGAAGCGCAGGTGCAATCCGCCGGCCAGCGTGCGAGGTGTGTTGGCCTGCGAATTGATTGTGCCAAAGGAAGACGCGGTCGGCGATGAAGTGCTCGCCGGGTTCATTTGGGGATGATTGAGCGCATTGAATGCATCGACACGCGCCGTGAGGATGAACCGTTCAGCCATCACGAAATCCTTTAAGGCGGTGAAGTTGAAGTTGTTGGTTGCGTCGGCGCGCAGCGCATACTGGGGGAATGTGCGCAGGTTCCAGGCCCCGGGCTGGTCGGCGGAGGCCCTGTCAAAGTTCGCCGTGTTGAACGCAGTCTTTGTATTGTGGGGGCTGTTGTTGAAGTCGTGATAATTGCCCTTGTAATAAACATTGGTTCCCCATGTGAGCGGCGGACCGGACAGGTATTGATACTCAGTTGAAACCTTCCAGCCACCAAACGCGGCGTCGATTACCCGGTTCGTATTGTTCATGAACTCACGCCCATGTCCGAACGGCAACTCATAGATGCCCGTAATGGCCAGGTGAATGGGAAAGTCCGAGGAGGTCTCGCCCACCCAGAAGACGCCTGGATTGGTCATCACAGTGGCGCCGATCTGGCGCGACCACTCGAAGTTCGCGTTCATTTCCAGCCCCTTGGACATGCGCTTCTGCAGCCTGGCTTGCAGGGCGTTGAAATGCACGGTGGATGCGGGAGCATAGAACTCACTGACGCTGGTGAATGCGGGATAGGCCAGCAGCAGGTTCATCACTGGTATCTTGGCGCTGGTATTGAGCGCAGTGGTATTCGGCACCACGGTGCCCGTTGGAGTAGTGAAACTGGGAAACTGATGGTAGAACGGATTGGTTACCTGCGCAGCCATGTTGTTGGATACCGCGAGCGCGCTTGCGCTGTTGGCGTTTGGCGTGGGGTCCAGATACTTGTAATACGGGAAGTTATTGATGTTGTTGTAGATGCTGTTGTGCAGGGACAAGGTGTGCATCGCGCCGAGTTCGGCCATCCAACCATGCGCGAATTCCCTTTGGATGTCGAGTGAGAACTTCTCGGTGTAGGGGACTTTGACGTGATCATGAAAGAAGAACAAGCTGCTGCCAAGGGCTGCGTCGACTCCCTGTGTATTCCCCAGCGGCAGCGAAATCGGGTTGTAATTGATTGCCGATGAGTTATTGGGATACGGATTCTCCCATGTGGTGATCGGAGTGTACCCTCCGTTGACGCTGCTGTTCGTCAACACCATGCTGGTGGCCTGCGTATATCCGGTGGTAGCGCTGGCGGTATACGTCCCAAATGGCTGATTGAAAACCGCAAACCCTCCCCGTACTACGAACTTGCTGAAGGGGGAATAGGCAAATCCGATGCGCGGGCTGACGTAGAGTGGCGCCGGATGATACGGATAGCGGTTGCCGGGTGTTTCATAGACTGTGGCGCCCGTCGTCTTGAGGTTGGCTGGCGATGGCAAGAGAGCCGGATTGAAACTGGCCAACGCCGCCTGGTCTGCAGCGTACTGACTGGCATAAGCAGCAGAGGACGGGCTGCTGGCATCGTTTGGCATGTCGCCATACCAGTTCTGGATCATGTGGTTGGTGCTTTCCACGACGGCGGTCTCGTGATCGAGCCGCAGGCCGAGGCTGAACGTGAGGTTGTGGGTCGCTTTCCAGTCATCCTGCAGGAAGTAGGCAGAGTACCAATTGTCATACTGGAATTTCTGGGTGATCTGATATGTGCCGGAGCTCGGCAGCCCGAGGTCAAACAGAGCAAAGGCGCTGCCAAACGGTTGCTGGATCTCATCGAGTCCGTAGTTCGGCGATTGGGCGAGGAAGCCGTTCTTGGATGCGGCAAAGGAATAATTGCCGTTTGCGTTCATGGGCGAGAAGCCGGACTTCTTCCACACGCGCACGTCGGCGCCGCCTTTGAGAGAATGACTTCCCCATGTCTTGTTCACGACGATGTAACCGGTCAGGTAGTCGATGATTCCATATCCGTTGGTCTGCGAGCTAAGGCCCTGGATATTCGCTCCGTCGCTGAACCCGGCCTGAGGCACCGCGATATTGACCGAGTTGGACGCGACGTAGGCGGGAAACCCGACCGTGGACGGTGAGATGCCGAGACTGTTTGGAGAAGCAACCTGGTTGTAACGCTGGAACCCGAGGCGGGTCTCCAGGCTCAGCGACGGTGAAAATGTCTTGACGTTGTCGATCTGCCCGCCCGGTTGTTGATAGACGGAATTGGCTCCGCTGATTGCCGGATTGCCATAGTAGTTGCCGCTCTTGTTGGTGTAATGGCTGAGATGCAACTCCCCGAATATCTTGTCGGAGTTGCTGATGTTCCAGTCCAGGCGGAACGAATTCGAATGATAGGCGATGCTGTTCACGGGGTAGGAGATGTAATCATTCTCTCCATCCGCCTTGGTGGTGGGTCCGTTGTAGTTCGGCAACGGCAGAAGCTTGAAATAAGCCTGCGCGATCGGACTGAGAGACAGCTGGGTATCGGGCGAGTGGGCGTTCGACGAACAATAAGTGGTTATCGCGGTAATGCAATTGTTGGGGATTGCGGCGCGAATCCAGTATTGATTGCTCCCGATAGTCTGGAAGCCAGTTGAAGTCACTCCAGGGTCGTAGTAGGGATCGTAAAGCTGGGCAGAGGATCCATAGATGCCAAGCGTGGAATGGAAGTCCCCATTTCTTTCATCCGCTGTGGGGACGCTGGAGATGGTGGGTGAGGCGGTGTCCTTGTAGTAGCCCTCCCATGCATAGAAGAAGAATAGCTTGTCATGACCGTTGAAGACATGAGGAATCCAGACCGGACCGCCAATAGTGACGTTGGGCTGTTGATAGTGGTTGGAGGTCTTGGTGGTGCTGAAGTAATTATCCGCAATAAACGGACGCGACCCGTTGTAGTACTCCGTCAATGTGCCGTGGAACGCGTTGCTCCCGCTCTTGGTGGTGACATTGACCGTGCCGCCGATGGTATCGCCCAACGCTGCATTGGCAGAGAACTGATCGATATGGACCGTATCCACCGAGTCCAGTGACGGGATGTAGGAAACCTGGCGGCTGGAAGACTCCATGTCCGGAATGCCATTCAAAAGGACCTCGGCCGAAGACATTTGCCCGCCTCCGATAGCGACAGCATTCGCGTTGCCATTGTCGATGGGCTGGAGCTGGCGGGTGGCATTTGACGGAATCACGCCGTACTCATTGCGCTCGAGCGAGAACGGCGAGTTGCCGTTGTTGGGCAGGTCCCGCACCTCCTCCGCGCTAAGCGACTGGCCGGTGTCGGCGGTGGCTGTGTCGATCATTGGAGTGGCAGATGTCACGACAACGGATTCACTGACGCTGCCGATCTGCAGCACAATGTTTTCCGTTATGGTCTGCTCCGTCTGCAGTTGCAGACCGCTATGCGTATAAGCCTTGAAGCCATCCATTTGCACGCTGACCGTGTAGTGGCCGGGCTGCAGAAACGGAGCGGTATAGGAGCCCGCGCCGTTCGACTTGACGATCACTGTCGCTCCGTTGTCGGTATCGACTACCTTGACGGGCGCATTGGGTACAACTGCGCCCGAGGGATCCGTTACCAGGCCAGTCAACTTCGCGCGTGTCTCCTGGCACGGCGCACAGGGGGCGAGGGAGAAGATCGAAATTGCGATTGCAATGAATGTGAGCTTTTTCATCTGGTTTTCCCCCAAGAATCCTGTTAGAAATCGCTGGCCCCTCAAGCGTTTGGGTCGTGTAATGAACATTCCAAATGTGAATCAATCCTAGAAAGCGTTTCGCGTACCGCTTCCCGGTCGTCTCCGGATTCCCGGCGGCCGAGCGAGCCCCACTTTTGCTATACGGTTCGCGAGAGTAGGCAAACGCGAAATTCGATGTCAACCGAAAAACAGGATTTGCCGGCGAGCGCACATGGGAAGAATCGGGCCGGAGGACCGCCGCCATCTCCCCGCGAAGATTTTCGGATGGATATTCCGATTTCCGGAACAGTCTTGATGCTGCACGAACTGGCGCTTCAACGCTTCTGCATTGCGTTCGGCACTACGTTGTCGCAATCGCGGTCACTACAGACGATGGCGAACAGGGCATGGATACTGGCGCGGGAATCGCGTTACCGCCCCAAGCCATGTTTCACCGAGAGGAGAAAGCAGGCGAATGCTGCATTCATCCGCCGATTCCCGCGTGGGATGCAGGCCGCTTCTCAGTGAGTGCGGTGCGATCTGCAACAGCATTGAAATTCTTCCTTGGTCCGTGAGGCGCATGTGACTACCATTCCAATCGGCGGAACGTGCCCAGCCGGGTATGGACGGCCACAAGCAGGGCGCGAGACCACGGATAGCTGCCCATGGTCCTTGTCGCCGACCGGAAGCAGATAGTCGGCTAGCGGACGACTTTGATCAGATAACTTGTCGCGGGGACCTGGCCGATCTGGATCTCCCATCCGCCTTCGGCAAGCAGACGGCCCTGCACGGTGGCCAGCGGTCGTCCCGCGCCATCCAGTGGAGTGACCTGTACGGCGAGTGCACCCTCAATACTCTTGAGGAGCAGGTACCCCTTGATGACCTCGATGCGCGTCGGCGCGGTTCCCCACGCCGTGACGCTAAAGCGATGCTCGTCCCATGTCATGCCGGTGTTCTCGTTCCGGCTGGTTGCGGTGAGGAGCATGGAAGCGGAGCGCGAGATCGGTTCATCGTCCAGGGCGGATAGCGTGATAGCACAGAAAGGATTCTCGATGTCGGCAGTCAGGTGCGTGGTTTCCGCATGGTTTTCCTTCACGAAACCGACGAGCGCGTTGGTGCGTTCGGTATCGACGGTGACGACCCCATTGCCCGTCTTAGGCGAGAGCAGCCATGAGAGCTGATGAGTGTCAGAGACGATGGGATTGGTAGTTGTGTCCGTGAACTTCGGCGTGGGGGCGCAGTCAAAGCATTTGATGCGCGAGCCGTGTTCGAGCGGGAGCGAAAGCGGGAATCCGGGCGTGTAGTAGGGTACCTCTGATTGTTGGAGCCGCATGCTCTCGTCGACCTGCGCCGACGAGTAAGTACGCTCGATGGTTTGGCGCGCGGCCGCGACATCATGCCGGAGAAAGAGCATCGCGCCCACGGGCATCTGCGCTATTTTGACAGGATCTTCGCTGATGTCGAAGTGATCGCCGATCACCGGCTTCCATGAATCGGCGAGTTTGGGTTCGAAGGCGTAGATAAAAATACCGTCCCAGTCATGGAAAGCCCCGTAGGCGGCTAGCAGAGGGATGCCTTCCGCCTCATAATCACCCGGGAACGGCTCGTTGACTTCGCTGACGGTGAAGGGCTTGCCTTCCACATTGGAGCGGGTGAGCTTGACCGCGGTGGAGTGTAGTGGGTCGTTGACCATGGGCGTCTGGCCGCGGTGCGAGGCCTGGCTGGGGGGCCACCAATAGATGTGCGAGTCCACGATGTCATACCGCGAAGTGGTGTGTACCAGCGGCAGGTTGGAGACGAAATAGGTGTGGTCCGCCGTACCGACAATCAGCGACTTTACGTGAAGGTCTTTGCGGATATAGTCACGCATTTCATCGAGGAAACTGGCCTCGAGATGCATGTAGAAATTGCCTTCCGCGTAGAAGCGGACTGCCGGCGCGGTGTCGAACTCCGCACGCTGGAGGATCGGCACCTCTTGACTTGCGGTGACGTGCGCCGCGGCATGGATACTGGCGAGCGTCGCAGCGGGGTAGGTTTTGGCGAGCCACTCGTTATACAACCTGGTCAACAGCTTCTTGTGGTACGGCGTCAGGTCGAGCTGCAGCCGCAGGCCATCCGGAGTAAGGTTGCCGCGAAGCCAGTCTCGTTGCCAGAACTCGAGGATAGAGTTCTCGTTGACGATTTCGACGATAGCGATGGCGGGCTCGTCGGCATAGCTGGTCTTGGTGTAGGGATTGAAGTGGGTAAGCAGCTGTTTCGCATACTCTTTCTGGAGTTCTACGAGACGCGGATCGAAGTACGTGACCGCCTTGGCGACGCCGATCAGGTTGTAGTCCTGAACACCATCTCCGCTCTTATACACGCGGCCCACGTTCAGATTGAAGTTGGTGTAGATGCCGTTCAGCTTGAGCTGGTAGACGAGATAGTCGAGACGATCGAGCTGTTCGGGATTCATGGTGCGGCTGTCATTCCTGGAGCCGTCAATGAGCCCTTCGGGCCGCTGCTGTTCACCACCGACCGCGCGTTGCCGCTGTGCGGCCGCCGCTGCTGCTCCTCCTGCTCCACCTGCGCGAGCGCCAGCTCCGCCTGGGCGTGGTGCGCCTGCGGCGGATCGCTGGCCATCGGTCAGATCGAGAAACTGGAAGCGAACACAATTGATGCCGAGCCGCGCGAGCGTCTGGGCATAAACCTCGGCATCGTGATGCGGCGGCAGCAGCGCGGAGCCCGTGGTCCAGCCGGCGAGATTCACTCCCCAGAAGCGGACGCGCTTGCCGTCGGGGGTGGCAAGGTGTCCGCCGGAGACGCCAACGAACCCGTGTTTGCCGGCGGGCGCGTCGAGGAGGAAGCGCACGTCCGCGGCGGAAGCTGTAGTGGCGAAATGATCAATTGGGAAATCGACGAGCTGGGGAGCCGACGGGGTTTCCTGCGCGGGAGCGAGAGGAAAGGCGATCAGCAAGACGAGGATGCAGGCGCGCGCTTTCATAGGCAGCCATTCATATCATTTGCGGCGGTCCCGGGAAACAGGCAGATGGGAAAAGGCGCGAATTAAATGCTGCGAGTGATCGCTGTGCCGCGCGGTGGAACCCGAATAGGCTTTCAGCTAGTTGGACGCACGCTGGCAGTTCGTCGCGATGCGGAAGACATAGGCTGCCTCCTTGGACGGCGGCATCGCAGGGAGAACCAGACGAAGGCCGTCTGGCTGCTGCGTGAAGTGGATGTCTCCCGGCGAGCCAAGAAGCTGGACGCCGCAGACTGGGACTGGCAGATAAGGGTTCCCGCGGTACAGCGTATGGATGAGCAACGAACCCTCGGTGGGCCATCCGAGCGCCGTTGCGTAGAGCATCTTGCCGTCATGCGAGGTGGTAAAGCGGATGTCGCGCGCGCTGAACTGCTGTATGTCAGATCCCTTTGCGGTTGGGTCTCGCGACGCCCGGGTGATGTTGCCCTCGCCATAGACAAGGAACGGCCGCGAAGAGTAGATGGCCTCACCGTTCGTTTTCAGCCAGTCGCCGATCTGAAGAAGGACGTTGCGGGCTTCGTCCGGAATCGTACCGTCGAATTTGGGGCCTATATTGAGCAACAGGTTACCGTTCTTGGAGACGGTATCGACGAGCTGCTGGATGAGCGAATCCGCGCTGCGGTACTCATCGTGCTCTACATAGCCCCATGAATGAATCGAAATGGAGGTGTCAGTCTGCCAGGGAAGGAGCCGCTGTGTGCCGACGGCGCCGCGCTCAATGTCGAGGGTCGCGGTGTTGGCCGGCATATCCTCGCCCTTGTAGGTCAAAACGGGATGCTGGTTGCGCTGCGCGGAGGTGGAATAGTAGTAGGCCGCGAATTGCTGGAGGCCGGGTTTGAACATCGGTTGGCCGATAAAGAAGTCGAAGTAAAAGAAATCCGGGTGGTACTTGTCGACAAGTTCGGTCGACTGCGCCAGCCAGTCGTCAAGCCATGCCTGATTGGGCGGCATCCAGAGTTCGAGGTGTGAGGCGTTGGGTTCTTTCGAATCCGCAGGTGTGCCGACCACATCCCCGTCCGGGCCGGGAGGGTTCATGGCCTCGGCTGGACCGTAAAGTTGGGCATCAAGCGGGGCCGGCTCGGTAGACATGGCAGTGCGCACATCGGAGTCAAATGCGCGGCCCTCACCGTACCACCACCAGTGCTCGGCGACGTGGGAGGAGACGCCGAAACGCAGGCCGCGCGCGCGCGTCGCTCTGGCGAGTTCACCGACGACGTCGCGATGGGGGCCCATCGCGGCCGCATTCCAGGGAGTCATATCGGATGCGTACATGGCGAAGCCGTCGCAATGCTCCGCGACGGGAACGACATAGCGGGCGCCGGCACGCACGAAGAGATCCACCCAGGCGGTGGGATCAAAGTGCTCGGCGTGGAACATGGGGATGAAGTCTTTATAGCCGAACTTCGACAACGGTCCGTAGGTTGCGGCCTGATGTTCGTAGGCCGGGCTGCCCTGGATATAGATGTTGCGCGAGTACCACTCGTTCGCGAATGCCGGCACCGAATAGACGCCCCAATGGAGGAAGATACCGAATTTGGCGTCGCGGAACCAATCCGGCGTGCGGTACTGGGCGAGGGAATCCCAGCTGGCATGGTATGGAGCAGCACTGTTCGCATTTGCGGCGTGAACTTTGGCGACCTGATGCGCGATATTGCGCAGCGAGTTCTGGGGCGGTGCGGGCTGCGCGCGCAGTGCGGCCGTTGAAGGTGCCAGGCCGAAGAACAAAGCAGCAGATGCGGTCACCGGAAATTTCATCCGCGTGACTATAGCAGAGGCCGGCGCGCCTGCGAAGGGGACACATCACCAACACTATGGATCGGCAGATGCAGTGCGAAGATTGCCCCGAACTTATTCCGCAATGCGGTTTAGAAGCGCGGCTAAACACAAGTCTCACTCGTCAGTTGCACCGTCGCCACGTTCCCGTTCTTTACTTCGCGCTGCACACCGCGTAGAAAAAACTACGGCGGCCTATAGATCATTTGCGGGAGGCCGCGGCGAACGAAGGATGGGACCGAAGTGCAACAGACCCTGGCATTGATTCATACAAGTCCGACGCTGACTCCTCTGTTCGGCGAGTTGTGCGCGCGATATATACCTGAGGCGGCGATCTTCCATATGGTGGACGAAAGCCTGATCGCGGACACCATTCGCCAAGGACGGTTGCGACGTGTCACGATGCGCCGCCTGATTGCGCATGTTGACTCCGCTGCCGCCGCAGGCGCCGACGCGGTATTGGTGACCTGCTCATCCATCGGGCCGGCCGTGAGTATCGCGCAGCAGCTCTTCGATATTCCGGTAATTCGCGTGGATGAGGCCATGGCCGAGGCAGCCGTTCGCATGGGACCGCGCATTGGAGTGATGGCGACCTTGCGCACAACACTTGAACCGACCATCGCACTGCTGCGCGAGAAGGCCGACGATGCCGGCATTGACGTAGATATAGTGCCGTCGCTGGCGGACGGCGCATTCGACGCGGTGCTGGCCGGCGATACCGCGACCCATGATCGCGTGCTGAGCCAGGCCCTGCACCGCGAAATGCAGGACGTGGATGTGATTGTACTGGCGCAGGCTTCGATGGCGCGTGTGGTGAAGGCTATGCCGGAGGGGACTCTGAGTTCGCCTGTTCTCAGCAGCCCCGAACTCGCGCTTGAGCGCGCACGCGAAATTCTGAATGCCCTGAATGGCGGCGGAGCTGCGGCCGAACCGGAGCTAGTCGTCGCGGCTGGACGCGAGTCGCGGCATTAGTCGTGGCGTAAGCCGCCGTCGCGCACCAAAGAGAAGAAATCGTGAGTGCCCACCTGGCCCCCTTTGAGGACCAGTTCGATTCCATCGAGCGCGGGCTCCTCGGCGTGGGCGCGGCAGAGAGGAGCGCCTGGCTGAAGATTGGCGGCCCAGGTGAGGGCATGGATGCCAAGTTGCCGAGCGGCGTGCGAACTGGTGTCACCACCGCAGAAGATAAGACGGCGGATGGGATGCTCCGATGTTGCGAAGGAAAGAATGAGTTCACGCACGAGGGAGCCGAGGACGGCGCCTAGTTCTTCTCCAGGCTTTCGAGCCGAATCAGCCGCCGTGCCAATCGGCCCTAGCGCGGTATAGAGGATGGTGTCGCGGCCGGAGAAGAGGGATACGCGCGCCGCTTCGAGTGCGGCTTCGCGGGCCCGATTGCGCGCGGACTCATTCTTGCTCGTCAATGTAGCGGGATTGAGCGCGATGCCGTGAAAGCCGTGAGCAAGCGCATGTTCGATCTGGCGCTGCGTTGCCACCGAGCAAGAACCGGAGACGACGAGCAACGGTCGCGCGGAAGCAAATGGCTGCAGAGCGGGCAGTTCGGAGAGCTGCCCCCGGGCATGCCATTGGGAGATGAGCGCAGCCGTAAGTCCGGAACTGCCGATGGCAAAAAGGGATTGCCGCAACGCGGATTGCGTTTGCGCTTCGTTCCAGAGCAGCGCGCCAACGCCACTCTGCGTGTGCTTGCCCACGATATCGAACAGGATGGCGCGCGAGCCCGACGCAATGCGCGATTCCAACTCTGTGGAAGCGTTGCCCGAATTGAGAGCGACGAGATCGACGAGTCCGATTTTTGTTCGAGTTTGCGCCGCGAGATGAACGCGTAAATCGGCCTCACGCATCGGCGTGACGGGATGATGCGCCATGGGATGGCGATCGATCCGCACGATGTTCCCGTCGGGGTCGGCGGCAAAGAGATTCCCGAAGGCAACGTAGCGGCGGAGATATGGCGCGCCGACGACGATGGGGATAAAGCGCGGCTTAAAAACATCGAGACCAATCTCAACGGCACGGCCAATGCTGCCATGTGCGCGTGAGCTGTCGAAGGTGGAGCAGGTCTTGTAATGAACGACGGGAGCTCCCAGCGATTGGATCGAGCGAAAGATAGCCGGAAGATTCTCTGACATCCACTCCGGAGAGCGTGAACGGCTGTCGCCGGCAACGCCGATGGCACGCATGCCCGGAAAGGCAGCGATTTGTGCAAAAGTGGGCGGCGCAAGAAAAAGGACCGCGGGGATTCCGTGCGTCGCGAGTTGCTCCAACACATCGGTGGAGCCGGTGAAGTCGTCGCCGTAAAAGCTATAGAGGAGAGGCATGTGTCAGCTCCCAAACAGCTTCAGCGCGGCGCGCAGTTCAGGATGCGAGACGGCATAGGTTGCGAGCGGAATATCGAGCGTTGCCGCTTCCCATGCCTGCTGCAGACTACGCACCCCGGCGGCAGGACCGGCGGGGTGGGCCATGATGCCTCCGCCGGCGGCATAGATAAGGTCCGTGGACCCAAGTGCTTTGAAAGTGTCCGGCGCCTGCCGGGCCGATTGCCCCGAAGAAAAGACGGGCATAATCTCGCATCCGGGATCGGGCGCTGGAAACATGGGCGTGAGGCAGGCGCGCGCGGAAGCAATGACCGATTCGTCGGATTCGCAAAACTTATTCCGCAGGCCGTTGACGTGGACATGGTCGATGCCGGCGAGTCGCCATAGCTTCTGGAATGCGACAAACGACATGCCGATGGCGGGCGGGCGGCCCAGCATGCCCCATCCGTTGCGATGGCCATGGATGACGAGCTGCGAATGTGCGCGCAGGACCTTCATGGCGGGAAGGCCGATGGAGTTGATGCTGACCATCATGCAGGTGCCGCGGTTGGCTACGATGTGGTCATGACGGCTCAGCATCTGGTCGATCTCGCCCGTGAGGTTGGCCGCGTACATCACGCGCTTGCCGGTGGAATCCCAGTGGTGGTTGAGAACTTCGAGAACCGCAGAGACGCGTTCGTTGAACGGGCAGTGTGGGCCATCGGACTGGAGCTCGTCGTCCTTAATGAAATCGATGCCCGCCTCGGCGAGGATGCGCACCTTCTCAGCGGTTGCCTGGGGAGAGAGTCCGATCGAAGGCTTGAGGATCGTGCCGATCAAGGGGCGCGACGGATCGACGCCTGTAAAAGCGCGCGTGCCAGCAACGCCGAACTGCGGGCCCTGATAGACCGTCAGGAACGCCGAAGGAAGGCCGATGTCTAGCAGCTTGAGGCCCGAGAATGCCTTTAGCTCGGAGAGATTGCCCGCAACGGTCGCCAGAAGATTGGGCAATGAGGGGCCGATGTTGTGCAGTGGCCAGGAGAGCGTGACTTCTGCCGTGCGACGGATGCCGTCCCAGTTCTTCGGCATGCCAGAGCCGGGGAGCGAAGGTGATGCCGCAGGCGCCTTCTCTTCAATACTCTCGATGCGTGCGGCGTAGCGCTGGCGCAAATCGTCGGTTTCGCCGGGAACGGGCAGGAAGGTGCCGGTGGACTGCTCGCCGGCCATAGTCGCGGCGGCGTGGCCGAGCGGAAAGGCGGTCTCAATCCAGTAGCGGGCGAAGATGCGGTCGGGAGTGCTGGGCAAACTCTGCTGTGAAGTCATGCAATCGTGAAGTACGAAGAGTAGGTCTGGCTGCCGACGAGATGCAGCGGCACGAAGACTACCTGACGGCCGGAATAGTTTTCGACAAAGACCTGCGGCGCGAGTTGCTTAAGACCGGAGGGCAGAGGCAGGCGCGCCGTCTTCAAATCGTCGGACGGATTGATAGCGACGTATTGCACCGGGCCGCGCATGAGCGCGACCGTGCCGGAGTTCTTGTCATCGATGGCCTCGGTGCGGAAGGTCTGCGGCAAGGTGAGGGTGAGTCGATCTCCTGCATGAAAGGCGCGTTGGATGCGAGCGTATTCGCCGGCCCGAAGAGCGATTGAGAGCGGCTTGCCATTGAGCGCCAGACTCGCGGTTCTCGTCCACGACGGAATACGGAGGTAGAGAGCCAGCGGAGTAGATGGAGCTTGGCGAACCGTGAGCTTGACTGCATCTTCCGCGGGAAAAGCGGTCTCCTGAATGATCTCAACCGGTTGGCCTGCATGTTCGAAGCGCAGCCGCGATGGCGTGTAGAGGTTGACGTAGATGCTGCCGGCAGATTTGAGGTAAACATTCAGTGGATAATCGGCGACTGTTTGCGCGAGCGTTCCTGAGCAGCACGGCCACTTCTTCTGATAGAAGACGCGGGTAGCCTCAGCCGAGTATGTGGAGTAGTAGGGATAGTCGCCATCGGAGTCGGGCGGCCTGACGGCGAGGATCGTATTGAACAGGACGCGCTCGAGATTGTCAGCGTAGCGAGTGTCGCGCGCTTCGGGTGTCATGCGCATCAGATAGCGCGCGAGTTTGGTGGCCGCATAGGCTCCGCAGGGCGTCTCGAAGTGATCGACGGTCGTGGAGAGCGAATCATGTAGTTCGCCGCGATGCGGAGTAATGAAGGTTTCGTTCGGTCCCCAGCCGCCAGAGGCGAACTGCTGCGTGGTCGTGAGCAACGTAAACGCGCGCTCAAGCGCTGCCTTGTATTTGGGATCGCCGAGAACGAGATAGGCACGCCCAGCGGAAGAGAGTGCAATGGCGTGGGAGTAGGCGTGCTGGCCAGGAAAAGGATCGCCGTCATGCGCCAGCGGATCGAACAGCTCGCGGTCGAGGAGATAGCGATGCGCAAGCTCGTTGAATTGGGGATTGTTCGTGAGCTCAGCGGCGAGGAAAAGGTTCTCCGGCATGACGTAAGTCTCATCATAGGGAGGATCTTTCTTACCGATGCGGTCGCGACCTCTCGCGGGAAGCAGGGACTGGGCTCCGGCGAGCACCCGGTTCAGCAGGTCGGGCGCATTCGGAACGTGTGAGAGTGTCGCGGCGTCGATGAGGCCGGCAAAGTGCTTGTCGAGCGTGTAGCAGATCCAAAGATTGGTATCCGGCCGGAGAATGGATTGGTTCTGCGGTCCGAGTGTATCCGCAAAACCTTCCACCAGATCACGCACTTTTGCGTGTGCAGCCCGGTCGCCCGTCGAGGCTCCGAAGCGCGCCAGTCCAGAAATGTACTGCCCCAGGGAATGGCCGGGCACAAAGCCGTTGAAGTCATACCATCCGCCCATATCGCGCCCTGGGGCCGGAAGGCCGGCCCGCTGGCGATAGACCTTCAGCAGACGATCATTGTCGAGCGCGAGATAGTGCGCATGAAGGGCGTTGTACTGTTCGGCGAAGGGGCCTGAAGTGAGTTGGACCTCGGAGTAGTCGAATTGGCGCAGTGGCTCACGGGCGTTCCATGAGGAGGGCGCGGCCTGCGGTTGGCTCACGATCGAGGCGAGCGAGGGAGCGGCAAGCGCAGCTGCGCTGCAAACCGAGGACTGAAGGAAGGTTCTGCGCGAGATACGCATGCGCTAAGACCTGGCCTGAAGCGCGCCGTTGGCGGCTGCCGGCAAATGATTGCGAGCTGCGGCCGCCGCGAGACTGATCTTGAAGTCGCCGCGGTCGTCCAGCGGATAGAGCAGGTCGACGTTGTGGGGCGTAATCAGCCGGTGCTTGACGAAGACAGTCGCCGGCACAGATTTCTTCTGCAGCATTCCGAGCGCCAGGGTAATCAGTTCGTCTCCATAACGCTCCGGGAAGTACGCAACGGTGCCGATCAGGCGCGTACCGGGGCGGCGCAGCTCATCACGCGTCTCGCGCACCGCGTTCTGCCCGACCACTGCGCAACGCTCGCTCGCGCCGACCTCTTCGAAAGCGCGCAGGGCGGCGAGGGAGCAGATGTCGTTGACACAACCGATGAGGGTGCGGCGTGCCGGAGCACGACGCAAATACTTCCGAATGACTTCGAGCACTTGCTCGAAGTCGCCGCGACCATTGAGATGTGCGACTGGGATACTGGCCGCGCCAGGCAGTTCGGCGCGCAGCCCATCCATCAGTCCCGTAATGCGCAGTTCGAGCAGCGAACCGGCTATGGGCAGCTCGAGCATGACGATCTGGTCCACATTCCCCTGCCAGTGTTCACGCGCCCAGCGGCCCAGGGCCTTTCCGCCGATGAGGCCCGCCTTGTAGTTGTTGGCGCCGAAGTATGCAGCGCCGGGATGGGGAATCTCGATCGCAATCACAGGAGTGTTGGCCTCGAGAAACTTCGATGCGATGACGGGGGCGACACGCTCATGTGTCTGGTATTCGAGCACGAGATCGACCTGCTCCTTGATCAGCAGGTCAGCATTGCGCAAGGCCTCGCGCGCCGAGTAGCGGTTGTTGACCGTGATGAGGTCGACATGCTCGCGTGCGGCGGCAGTCTGCACCGATTGCATCACGGCGCGGCAGAATCCGGAATCGCCCTGTGCGGCAAAGCCAATGCGAAAAGGCCGTGCGCTGACCGGGCCGAACCGGTTGCGGTAGACCCCAGAGCCGGCGCGCTCCAGCAAGCCGCCATGGACAAGCGTACGCAGCAACCGGAAAACAGTGGTTTTGGGCAGGCGAGTACGCTCGATTACTTCACTGAGGTTGAGATCCTCTCCCAAAGAACGGAAAGCCTTCAGCACTTCGCAAGCGCGCAGCACTGTCTGTGATTCGTTGCGGTCGCCGCGCCGGGTGGGCGTCTGTGGCATTGCCCCTATGGGCGTGGGTTCCGCCGTTTCCAAGGATGTCTTCGATATGCGGCGGCCGACGGTGGGGGAACTCATGATCGCGGCGATTCTATTTCCATCATCCGGAATGCGCAAGTGACATTGCGGAATGTGGGCAGAGCGCGGACAAAGCCTTGCAAGGCGATGATGCAAAACCCTTTGGCGTTCGGATTGCCGCAGGATCGCGAAGATTGCCGTCTTTTCCACGGGTCCGCATGCGCGAGAAGCGACCTCTTCGGCACGCATGAAAAGTTCCGCAATGCGGACCTGCGCATTTCGACTATAGCAACACCGGTTCCCCGCCCCGCTCACTCGATCTATAAGCGGCCTCTACCGCCAGCATCGTTTCGTACGCAGATTCAGAGCTCGTCGGCAGCTCGCTTGCCGATCCCTCCACATATGCCTGCAGCGCGCCCATGCTGCCGATAAATGCGTCCGGAAACCAATTGCCGCTTATTGGCACCTCGCGCCATGTGCTATCAGAAGCGCCATGTCCCGATTCTGGGGCGTGATTCCCACGGCGCACCGCATATGCAAGGGTGTCGGGGCGGCCATTTGGATAATCGAGATTCACTCCCATCTCCATCCGGATTGCGCCGCCGGTACCTTCCCACTGCACGAAGCTGCACTGCGACTCAGGCCCACAATCGTGTCCATGGTTGGTTGCTATGAACACGCGCGTGGTGTCCCCATAGTCCAGAATCATGGTTGTTTTCGTCGCTGCAAGTTCCGGCGTCTGCGGATTGCGTACTGTCTTCGCATACACGCTGCGCGGCGTACCCAGCCACGCGCGCACCAGATCGAGGTAGTGGATGCTGTGGTACAGAATTTCCAGACGCGGCGCTTTCGCGAGAAACGTCCATAGCTGCCAGGGCGTATACGTTCGCACCTGCACTTCGATGTCGTGCAAACGGCCAAGCAGACCAGCATTGGCCAGCGCCACAGCGCGAAGGTGATTCGGCGCATACCGCAGTTGAAAATTTACCGCCGCCGTGAGGCCGCGATCGCGGCACAGATCGCGAATTGCCCTTGCCTCAGCAATCGTTTCGCCCATCGGCTTCTGCATCAGCACCGCTGCGCCCTTTGGCAAGAGGGGCAGAATGGTCATGAGCTGCGAGGCAGGAACCGCCACGTCGAACACTGCGTCCGGAGGCGCAAATGCCATCGCTTCCGCGACCGAATCGAAACTGCGCGACACGCCAAACTCGCGCGCCAGATCAGACGCCTTACCACTCGCCGTATCCGCGAGCGCAATTACTGGAAAGGCCGCCTTCGCGTACGCGGGAAGATGCGCCGCCCGCACAATGCCGCCTGCGCCAATAACTACAATCGGACGTGGGTGCTTTGGCCGCGGCGCACGCGCATGCTCCGCGGCTTCGACAAACCGCCGCTCTGCGCCGTCGCTCACCCTCACCGCTTCGCCGCTTTCCGCTGTACCAGCAGCAAATGGTCCGCCACCAGCACGGTCTCACCACGCTGGTTCACTACTTCCAGTGCCTCTATCACAATGCCGTGTGCGGCGCGCTTCGCATCGTCGCGGACTTCCTTGATCGAAATCCGAACGCGAATTGTGTCATTCAAGAACACTGGCCGCACAAAACGCAGCCGATCGTACCCGTAGCTCATCGCGCGCGGATTGATCTCACCTGCGGTCATGCCCACGGCGACACTGAAAACGAGCGTGCCATGCGCCATGCGCTGTCCGAACGGCTGCGTCTTGCACCACTCGGCATCCATGTGGTGCGGATAAAAATCGCCGGTCTGCCCGGCGTGCAGCACCACGTCCGCTTCTGTAATCGTGCGGCCAGTGGTCTCGCGTCGCGCACCTACTTCAAAATCCTCAAAGAACATTTCTGCCATGGTTCCGCTCCATACGCGCGCGCCACCAGAGATTCCGCCTTCTGGAACCCGTCCGCCGCGCCCTGCCTCAGCCAACCTACCACTCTCGCTCCTGCGATGCTCGCTCGACTACCATGAACGTCAATGACCGAGCTCACCGGCATTACCTGGAACCATACCCGCGGTTACCTCCCCATGGTTGCAACCGCACAGCGCTTTTCTGAGTTGCATCCCGATGTTTGCATTACGTGGCACAAGCGCTCGCTCCAGCAGTTCGCCGACGCCCCTCTGGCCGATCTCGCCGCGCATTTCGATCTTCTCGTCATCGATCATCCCTCCATCGGCGAAGCTGCGCACCAGAATCTTGTTCTTCCGCTGGACGCACATCTCCCCACGACCTTTCTCGCGAATCAGGCTGCGAATTCGGTCGGCGGATCGCACACCAGCTACAAGTGGGAAGGGTGCCAATACGCGCTCGCGATCGACGCAGCCACTCCCGTCTCCGGCTTCCGAACCGATCTCCTCGAACGCGCAGGCGCCGATACTCCACGCACTTGGGACAATCTCCTTGCCCTTGCTCGCAGCGGTGTTGTCACTCTTCCCGCTATCCCGATCGACAGCCTGATGAACCTCTTTATGCTCGCCAACGCCCTCGGGGCCGAGCCTTTTACCTCCGACAACGAAGTCATCGCCGCACACCAAGGCGCCGAAGCCCTTCGCCTGCTCCGGGAACTCGTCCAGCTCTCCGCGGCCGGCTCGCTGGAAAGCAATCCCATCCGCACCTGGCAGCTTCTCGCAGATTCCGACTCCGTCGCCTACTGCCCCTTCGCCTACGGCTACTCCAACTATTCCCGCCCGGGATACGTCGCGCACACACTCACCACCGGCGGCCTCGTCACGCTCAATGGCGTACAGCTTCGTTCTACCCTTGGCGGCGCCGGTCTCGCCATCTCACGCACCTGCGCTCATCCTGACGCAGCCCTCGCCTACGCGCAGTTCGTCGCTTCGCCAGACACGCAAAAGACCCTCTATATGACCTCCGGCGGTCAGCCCGGCCATCGCGCCGCATGGCTCTCGCCCGATACCAACGCCGCCACCAACAACTTCTTCGCCAACACTCTTCCGACGCTCGACGCCGCATGGGTGCGCCCACGCTTCCCCGGATTCATCGCCTTCCAGGACGCCGCCTCAACCCTCGTTCACAATTATCTCGTCCACGGCGGCAGTGAAGCCGACGTCCTCAAGAAAATGAACTCCGCCCTCACGCACTCGCAGAAAGAGGCCGCCGCATGAAGCCGCTCTCCGGCCTGCTCGTCGTCGATCTCTCGCAATTCCTCGCGGGTCCATCCGCCAGCCTGCGCCTCGCCGATCTCGGTGCGCGCGTCATCAAAATTGAGCGTCCCGGGTCGGGCGACCTCTGCCGGCAGCTCTACATTTCCAACCTCTCGCTGGACGGCGACTCTACGCTCTTCCATTCCATCAACCGCAACAAGCAGTCCTACGCCGCCGACCTCAAGAACCCAGCCGACCTCGCCCGCGTCCGCGCTCTGCTCGCGCGCGCCGATGTCATGATCCAGAACTTCCGTCCCGGTGTGATCGACAAGATCGGGTTGGGCTACGACGCGGTCTGCGCGCTCAACCCGCGCCTCGTCTACGCCGAAGTCACCGGCTACGGTAGCAGCGGCCCGTGGCGCGACAAGCCAGGCCAGGACCTGCTCGTGCAGTCGCTCTCCGGGCTTCCTTATCTCAATGGCGACGCCGCGCAGCCGCCTGTTCCTTTCGGCCTCGCGGTCGCGGACATGTTCGCCGGCGCGCATCTCGTCCAGGGCATCCTTGCCGCACTCGTTCGCCGCGGCATCACCGGAATGGGCGGGCGCGTCGAAGTCTCGCTGCTCGAATCGATCCTCGACCTGCAGTTCGAAGTTTTAACGACTTACCTCAATGACGGCGGCAAGCCTCCGCAGCGCAGCGCCGTCAACAACGCCCACGCCTACCTCGGCGCGCCCTACGGCATCTACGCTACCGCGAATGGTTTCCTCGCGCTGGCGATGGGCTCCATCACGCGCCTCGGCGAACTGCTCGCCTGCCCTGCGCTCGCCGCTTACACCGACCCCGCCTCGCTCTTCGATCGCCGCGACGAGATCAAGCGCATCCTCGTCGAACATCTCCGCACGCAGACAACCGCACACTGGCTGGCTATTCTGGAGCCCGCCGACATCTGGTGCTCCGACGTCCTCACCTGGGACCGGCTCTTCGCGCACGATGCCTTTCAATCACTCGCCATGGTCCAAGACATTGCCCCACGTCCCAATGCACCCTCCTCCGCTATGCGCACCACCCGCTGTCCCATCCGCATCGACGACGAAATCCTCACCAGCCCCGATCCCGCACCCCGCGTCGGCGAGCACAACCGCGCTCTCGAAATCGAATTCAACCTCCCGGAGTAGCGACATCGGAGTAGCAGCGTCCTTTAGGGCGCGGAAAGCGACCAAAAAACCTTGAAGGCTTCAGCCTCGGGCTGCATCATGAACCGCGCAAAAACCTTCCGCATCGCTGTCCGCAAGTTCGGCCCATTCGACACCGCCATCCGCGCGCAATGGGAAGCCTTCGAATCACACGCCCACACAGGCCTCACACTCGACGCCGTCCCGCTTGACCTCCATCCCCTCGAACAATCCCTCTTCGACTCCGGCGGCATGGCCAACGGCGATTGGGACATCGCCTTCATCGCCACTGACTGGATCGGGCGGATGTACGAACTCAACTGCGCCCTCGATCTCGCCCCGCTCCTCCGCAACGATCCACCGCAGGACTACCCGCAAGGCTGGGCAGATTCCCTGCTGCGCCTGCAGCGCATCGGCAACTCCGTCCTCGGCGTCCCTTACCACGACGGCCCCGAGTGCCTCATCTATCGCCGCGACCTCTTCGACGACCCAGCCCTCCGCGCCGACTGCCGCGCGCAATTCTCCACAGAACTCGCCCCGCCCGCCACCTGGTCCGACTTCCACCGCATCGCACACTTCTTCCATCGCCCTGACCGGAACCTGTCAGGCACCGTCTTCGCCGCCTACCCCGACGGCCACAACACCGTCTACGACTTCCTGCTTCAGCTCTGGACCCGCGGCGGCGAACTTTTCGACCCGAACGGCAATGTGCGCTTCGCCACACCCGAAGCTGCCGCCGCACTCGACTTCTATCGCAACCTCGTCAATGACCCCACCGCAACGCGCCCAGACTGCGCCACGCTCGATTCAGTCAAAGCAGGCGACGCTTTCTCCCAAGGCCGCGTCGCCATGATGGTCAACTGGTTCGGCTTCGCCGCCTACGCCCAAACCGCCGTCGACTCCGCAGTGCGCGGCAATGTCGCCATTGCGCCCATTCCCTGCGAGCCGCCCGGCCGCACCGCCTCGCTCAACGTCTACTGGATTCTCTCCATCGCCGCCGGCAGCCCACACCGCGAGATCGCATGGCAGTTTTTGCGCCACACCCTCTCACCTGCCATGGACAAGCTCACTACCACCAGCGGCGCCATCGGCTGCCGCCGGTCTACATGGTCGGATGCGGAGGTCAACGCGGCCATCCCTTTCTACCGCGCGATGCCCGCTCTCCACGCCGGCGCCCGCGAAATCCCTCAGCGCGCCGACTGGCCCGGCATCGCCGCAATCATCGACCGCCTCGTCACCGCCGCCCTCACCACCCCAACACCCTCCGCCGAACTCCTCCGCACCGCCGACACCGACTTCACCGCCGAATAGACCCCGCGTCACGGCTGAACTTCCGGTCAGCCAGTAATGCAGTCACTGACGCAGGCATCGGCTACGATAGGAGCACAATCGGTTGCATGCCGACCCACGCCCATCCCATGGTTGCCCTCAAGCGAGTAACGGTCTGGCTGCTCGAAAGACTGGTGGAGGCGTGTATGCTTGGTGCCCTCTTCACGGTCCTAATTGTCCGAAACAGTGACATTGCGCTTCGCAGTGGCTACGGCAACTTGCTCGCGGAGGTGTGGACATTCAGCGTCGTGCTCGCAGTTCTGCTTTTTATGCACGGGTACTACTTCACGACAGCAGTTTTTGGCGTGCTTTGGAGGAGCACGAAGCCGTGGGTTTACCCCGCAATAACGGTGGCTCTGTTCGCTCTCCACATGCACATCATCTTCTTGCGTGGCAAGCAGGACTTCACGCTGGAAGCCATGGCCATGGAGCTACCGATGCTTGTGGGCGGCGCACTCATCGTATTTGTGTGTAGCTTTTCGGGTAATCAGGCCCTAAAGAGTTGGACAGGCGCCCGGCCAACCTTGAATCCGTACCTCTCAGCTAGCGCCCTGACCTTGTTCGCCTTTCTCCTGCTGAACATCGCAAATTATCTCCGCCCCGTCGTTGGGAGTTTCAGTTTCCGACCATATGGACTTCCGTTTACGTTTTATCGGGAAGGCGGGTACGTCCGTGAGTGGGTGTGGCACGGCGGAGTATTTCTCTGGAGAGGGCTATTTGCTGATGTTGCGATCGTCGTCGTCATCATTGCAGTGGCAGGCAGAGCGGCGCAACGATTGTGCATTGATAGGCGTTTTGGGGAATAGGGCCGGGTGCCCCAGGTGTTTCGCGTTTGGGAACCTGGAAGAAGGACAATCACAAATCGTCCGGCGTCCCCTCGCGAGGACCGCCAGCTAGGGTGACACCACTACCACCCATGCGCCTTAAGATAATTCCCCCACCCCACCACCACCGTTGACAGCAACAGCAACACCAAGCCCAAAGTCCCCACCGCCTTCGTTCGTCCGCTCGTCCCGCGCCACTCATGCAGCGCCGCGCCCCACAGCGTCGCAAACAGGATCGTCCCCGCCATGTGGATCGTCCAGCTGCTGAAGTCGTACTTGCCCATCTTCGCCTGCCCCATCGAGTAGAAAAAGAACTGCAGATACCACAGCAGCCCCGTGCATGCCGCAAACATGTAGTTCCGCGCCATCTGCCCGCCCGCGACCCGCTCCCCGCCATCATTCGCTGTGCCTGCAAACTGCGCCGCCGACCGGTTCTTCACCAT
>Ga0134125_10000425_pt1 | contig 57247 bp, 57 predicted proteins | sample KB31751_FD_96464 | JGI IMG/M metagenome (GOLD analysis project Ga0134125, IMG submission 96464) | Terrestrial soil microbial communities with excess Nitrogen fertilizer from Kellogg Biological Station, Michigan, USA - KB3-175-1 | ecosystem: Environmental > Terrestrial > Soil > Unclassified ... | reverse complement strand
GAACAAAAGAATTTGTTGTTGATGCTCCTTTCTCATTGAATGTTATACCCAACTGTGGCCATTGGGTTCAGCAAGAAGCACCCGAGGAGGTTAACCAAATCATGGAAGAATTTCTACTAAATGGCCATAATTAAAACCATCATCATCATTATGAACTTTGAGTTTTCCATATCCTATTGGGAGTTAAGCAATTATGTGAAATCATTCTTTTATTATTGCATGGAATACTCTGATATGGAATTCCTTTCCTTGAAAAGCAAGGAGAATTGTATAAAGATCAAGAACGTTATGATGCAAATCTCTTACTAATTGAGAATTACTAGTATCGACATACAAGGATACATTAAACTAAATGGGAAAGACTTATATTATTTAGTAATTGTTATATAAACGAAACAAATCCCTTTTATTAGCATTATCTTAATATTTGTGGTTGTATTAAATGTATATAGTCCGCTTGCTCATCCTCAGCTAATAAATGGTCAATCAGACGGTCGCATTTCAGTACTTTTAATTCATGGTTATCATTCTGATCCAGAAGTCTGGGACGATTGGTTAAATAAATTCCATAATGACGGTTTTATAGCAGAAGCTGCTTATTTCCATATAGACAATAAAGACGATCATTGTGGAAGCTCGAAAGCTCATGCTCAGGAGCTTGGTGCCATTATAAAAGACTAAAAATAAAACTCAGTCAGATAAAATCAATATTGTAGCACATAGCAAAGGTGGATTGGATGCAAGAATGTATTTGACCAATGATCCACTTAACGATGTTGAAAAATTAATAATGATTGGAACTCCCAACCAGGGATCTCCTATTGCAAATTGGACTAAAATAGTGCCCTCTGATATGACACCTCTATTTGGAGAATTTCTATACGCACCTGCTATCTATGACTTGATACCAGGTTCAAATGCCACCAGGTCACAAATACACAATGGTACAACATATTACACAATTGCAGGAAACTGGACCCCTCTCCTTATAATCCCTTTAATTTTTCTTATCCTCCTGATGATCGCACTTATCGTCAAGCAGATTGGTTACCAATTGAAATATGGGGCAGTATATTTATCAATGGAAGTGATGATGGGATGATGCCATTAAAGAGTGCAGCTTCAAGTGAATTTAAGAATATTGGGGTTACTAATGATTGTCACACCAATCTAAGTGAATACGAGAGTATAACATGGTTAGAAATACTTTATTGTCAAGATGACTATGACTAGATCCAATGAAATAAGAATCATCTACTATTCTGTTGGGAAACAATAACCCCATCAAAACCATTGAAAGAAATCATTAAATATTAGAATCTAATTATTAATAGAACTGCCTGAACAATCTCCAAGACAATACATGTGTAATAAATGTGATAGATGTTGTTAAGTATAATATTTTAAATTGAATTTATAATACCATTTCTAGTTATAAGAACAAATCATGACAATAATAATGATAAATTTCAATTAGAGGATAATAAAAATATGTCAGATAATAATAACAAAAAAAACTTTCCTTCTGTAGAAGAAATAGAAAATGCTAGAAAAATACTAAACGGATACAACATAAACAAAACACCTTTACAAAAATCAAACACTTTTTCCAAAATCATTGGCAACAATATTTATCTCAAGAACGAGGCTTTACAAGCAACAGGCACTTTTAAGATTCGTGGTGCACTATATAAAATAGACAAGATAATCAAAGAGCAAAAGTCAAAAGGCAATGAAATTGATGTGCCTGCCAGCAACATCATTAACAATGATGGCATTAATAATACAAGCAATAGTTGTAATGGCGATATCAATAAGAGTAATTTAGGCATTATTGCTGCCTCCGCTGGAAATCATGCACAAGGGGTTGCATTGGCGTCAAAAATGAATAATTTACCATGTACTATAGTAATGCCGACCGAAGCTCCTACTTCTAAAATAGCAGCCACTAAATCCTATAGAGCTAAAGTGATTTTGGAAGGCGAAGATTTTGATGATGCTCTTTTATTATCAGAAAAAATTGCAAAAGATGAAAATCTTTATCAAATTCATGCCTATGATGATCATGATGTTATTACAGGTCAAGGCACTATTGGGCTAGAAATTTTGGAAGATTTGCCGGATGTTGACGAAGTATATATTCCAATTGGTGGTGGAGGCTTGGCATCTGGTATAGCCATTGCAATAAAGACAAAAAAGCCTAATGTAAAGATAATTGGTGTTGAATCAGAAGCATATCCAGCAATGAAAGAGTCCTTCGAAAAGGATTATGTGCATTCTGTAAAGAGAGGAATTACTATAGCTGACAGTATTTCCATAAAATCTCCTGGTAATCTTACTTTTAAAATTCTTAAAGAATATCTCGATGATATTGTATTGGTTGATGATTTGTCTATAGTTAAAACAATGTTTCTTCTTATGGAAAGAGAAAAACTAGTCATAGAGCCAGCTGGATCTGCAGCTTTAGCATATCTACTTAAAGAATATGAAAATAACAACGATGATTATCTTGGCAATAAAAATGATGCTTATGAAAACACTATAAAAAAAAATGTAGTTGCATTACTATCTGGAGGAAATGTGGATATGTATCTATTAGATCAAGTTGTTTCAAAAGGCCTTATGCAAACAGGACGATTATTTAAAATTTTTGTTAAATTGCCTGATAAACCAGGGGCATTTAAAAATGTATTAGATTCTCTAGTAGAATTGGGAATAAACATAGTAGAGGTTTCCCATGATAGACTGAGTTCAAATATTATACCAGGAATGGCAGGAGTGTCTCTTAGTCTTGAAATGGAAAATGAAAGTTATGTTGAAAAATTAGTTTCTGTATTGAAGGAAAAAGGAGTTGATTTCATAATATAGTATCAAGTATTATTCTCTTGATCAAAATTTTCAAATTGTATTAGAACCCTACTACAACACATCAATATGATTTGTCTGATTTTTGGAATGCAGTTAATATTGGCAATCTTCCTACTATTAGCTTTCTCAAATCCTCTTTGTATCAGACAGGCCATCCCCGATTCTCCGATCCAATAGGTGAACAAGTATTTTTGGTAAATACTATAAATAGATTACAAATGCTGCCCCAATGGAATAGTACTGCCATAATCATTGCTTATGATGATTCTGGGGGCTGGTATGATCATGCTATGCCTCCGATTATAAGTCAATCAAATGATCCTGTAAATGATGCATTATTAGGTTCTAAGTTGCTATGTGGTCATGCTCCTGAAAAAACTTATCAAGATCGTTGTGGATATGGCTCACGTCTTCCATTACTAGTGATATCACCATATTCTAAGATAAATTATATTTATCATTCTATGACAGATCAGGCATCTATACTACGTTTTATAGAGGATAACTGGAACCTAGGAAGAATTGGCAATCAATCGTTTGATTCAATTGCAGGTTCTTTGGATAATATGATTAATTTCGATATAAAAGGACAAAATACAATAGGAGCAAAAAATTAATACTTAACCCAAATACAGGAGCATCAAATTAATGATCTAATGATAAATTATTAGTTAATCACTATTTAAGTGAAATTAATTTTATTTAAACTATGATATTTCATACTTATAAAACAACAATAATTCAAAATAAGGCTCTGTAAAGTTAAGCAAAAAGCTATAGCTTTCTTCCATATCTATAATTTATAATATACCAGAAGAGAAATAGAACAAAACTTAAGGATATCACACAATGCTTTACCTCAATGTTTCAACGGTCATTCTTTAAGGTATATTTCTAAAGCATTGTCAAGGTTTGTTAAAAAAGTAATACTGCAATAAGAGTTTGTTGGATTTTAAAATACAAACCGAAGAAATTTTATATCAGAAAGAAGATTGATGAATACATAATAGATGAAACTTTGATAAAGGTTGGTTCTTCAGAATATATTTGGTTATAGGTCATAATTGAGCCAAAAGATAAAGAGATTCTTTCAATAATCATATTAAAAAGAGAGAAATACATGTTTGTAGCACCGAGAGGTTTATACCAAAGATTGTAGAAAATTAGGTTCACATCCGGTTTCAACAGATATGATGACACGAGATATACACCTCAATCTTGCCTGTTTCTGAAACTGCAGCATCATATTCATTCTTCCTATGAGAAAAGCTTGATAGAGAGAACAATGCAATACATAAAGGATAGAACAGAGAATTTCGATGATTACTTTCCATACAATAGAAAAAGTGTAAGTTAAAACATGTAAATCAATGGTTGAACCTATTTGCTCATTATTACAATATGGAAGTAATATCTTAACTTTACAGAGCTCATGGTTTACTTTTTAAATCATGTATCAAAATTCCATTTGTATGAAGAGCGAAATAGCCAAAGAAATAATATCTAAAGAAATCACTAATGTAAAGGAAAATCCTTTATTGGTAAAAGAAAACGGATGTGCTGCTTGCCATGTACTGTTTAATTTGTCCAAAGAAATGCAGTTAAGTGAACAGGATGCAGCCGATTTACTTTCAGAAGTCTTGTTTGCAAATCCTGATCTAGATATCTCTTTTATTGATATGGTAGAAAATATGCATATGAAAAGGAGAATGATGGGAACTGCATTTGCAATTAAGACTAGAGAAGCAAAAGACAAATACATTTACTCTAATTTTAAAAATACTCTTGCGGAGTTACATTCAGACCTAATAAACTATGGACCAGATATTGCATTGAGAAAATTACTCATGTCTATGATATCATTAGAAATAGCAAAAAACATCGGAATAGATTATCATGCCTCAACAGAAGAGCTTTATTATTTTATGAGAAAAAATGATCAAGAAACTCATGAGAATTTGCTGGAGTTTATCAATCGATTGTATCAAAGTATGATGGTTAAAAGAGAAAGAAAATGAATTGAAATGAGAAAAATATTATAAATTTTTTAACAAAAACCATATAAAATAATAAATAAAAATATTTTATCAGTATCACCAATAGTTATAACAACATCATTATTAGCAATTGGTTTGGTAAATGATTAATTTGCATTAAAGTGCTTTGTTGCATGATTCGAAAAACAATTAAAACTATATTATTTTCTTAACAAACTAAATTAAATTATGACTTTACATTCTATTATAAGACTAAGGCGTCAACAAAAAACGATTCAAAATAATCATGCAACAAAGCAGCATTAAAGTAAAAAAAATAAAAATAACAAGTTCAACTTTCCAATCATCTATTTAATCATCATCAACAGGATATTTTATATTCAGAACTCTGGCAACCTTTGCTCTGTCCTTATTTCTATCAATCAGCAGGAGCAGCACTGTAACAATAACAAGATAAAAATTTATTCTTGTTATCCATTTTTGAAATATACATATTAAAAAAACTTGTATTGTTTTAGATATGGCATTTTGCCAACCAATTGAATGAATATCTATTCAATAATTTATTCCCTATTTTATCTGCAATGGTTATATGATTTTCGAGATAGTCTCTTCAATTGATTCTTATGATTTTTTGAACATACAAGATATGCCATCAAGATTGCAACACCAAGATATCCTATTAGAGCAATAAATCTTGCAATAGTCGAAGCAATAAACTGCTGATAATTTAAATTCAAGAGCCAAAAGTGAATAGCAGGTTTTATAATATTGTATTCAATTTCTTCATTTGAAATAGTAGATACTAGTTTTAATATACTTCACCTTATTTTACTTGATTCTCTTTTTTTTACTTGATTATCAATAAATTTTATTTTATATTAACAATAAAATAAAATTCAAAATAATACAATGAATATACAAAATTCAGTAACAAGAAATTATAGAATTAACAATTGAAGATTTCTGTTAAATAAGAAATAGTCTTTACTTGACTACTTTTCATTATCCACTAAATAGCTATCATTTTTTTATAATATACAATTTGTAATTTTCTTCATTACCTTCAATATCTTTGATGGCTTTTTTTCTTCTTATTTTATAATAGTGCATGATAGCATTATTTATATAACAGATTTGAGAACGCATGGCATGTCGTGAATAGACCTGTCTATTAAGATAAGAAAAGAGATAATCTTATAAATTAAAATATTTTTGATTACTGCTTTTGATACTTCTGATTTAAAAGATCAATCCAATTTTAAATTAACAAATATTGAAAATATAACTCAAAAACCAATAAAACTATCACTTTTGAAAAAAATATTTAATCAAATTTTTTCAGCAACAAATTTCAAATATTAAAAATGAATAATATGTTTATTAAATAGAATAATTTTTTTTAAACAGTGAATCAAAATTCAAGAAGGAAAAAGAGTAAGATAAACTAATTGCTTTTTGTAAAATTATGTTATTTACCGGCGTGGCTTTATTTCTATAGCCCTACCATGATGTTTTGCTAAGTTTTTAATAGGAATAAAATTCTCTCAATGTTATCAAATCAGGATAAATCACTAAATAGTGGATACCATAATCTTTTTTTGAAAATTCATCTACACAGCAAGCATCTTCTAGGTCTATTGCATTAATTAAAGTGCCTTATTCTGCTTCTTTTGATATTTTTGTAACTCCATCCCTCCCTAATCTATATTATAGAAATAAATGATATGTCAAACGATTTTTCAATTAATATTTTAGATTAAATTAATTCGATGTAGGATACACAAGGATATTTAAAATATTAATTATGGCTACTAGATATTGTTTTTAAATCTATTTTTATAATTTTTAAATCAATGTAATTGATCTTAGTTAAATAGTATTAACCTCATTAATGTATATACTTGCTAATGGTATTTCATGATAATGATTGGAAGGTTCTTCTCTTTTTATAGATAATAATAATACTAACTATGAAAATTATAATATATCAAAAGACACTACTACTACTACTAATAGTAGTTCCTCTGACCCTGTAAATTTTGATTCATATGATTTCAATATGCCATTTACAAGAGTATATTATGGCTCCATTGATGCAGACAATGCTCTCTTAAAGTTTATAGATAGATCTACAAAAAAGATTGATTCATGTATTAGTTCTATAGGGCCATCTGTAATTATTGAAGTTAAAGAAATAAAGAATAAAAGAGTTGATGCTGTTGGAAATAGGGGACTAAAGCTCAGATATGTTACAGAAATAACAAAAGATAATATCGATTATATTAAACAAATGCTTACATTCTCAGAAATACGCCATTTGGACGGCATAAAGGGAAACTTTGAAGTATCAGATGAAAAAGAGTATGTTGCTGTTGCAACTTTAAAAAAGGCACAACCCATACCTCAGCTTATCTTTAGCAATGTTCCTGAAGTTGTAGAGCAGCAGCAATTTGTATTTGATAGTTTTTGGGAAAGAGCAATTCCTGCTGAACAAAAATTAAAAGAAATAGAAAAAGGAATTATTCATCCAATTACAACAGTATTTTCAGATTATAAAGATGCAGAAAAAATAGAGTTTGAAATGATAAAAAATGCAACAAAAGAAATCCAAATACTATACTCTACATCAAATGCATTTTATCTTCAGGAAAAATCTGGAATTTTACAACTTTTAAAAGAGGTGGCAGAGCAGAATAGCAATAATCTATATATTAACATTCTTTTACCCATAGACAGTTCAATTAAAAAGTCATTATCTTTTAATCTTTTAAATAAAAATCTAAAAAATAATAATATAGTTTTTCAAGATATTGCACCGAGCATTAATATCAAAATTAAATCTTTGGTGGTAGATAGAAAGGAATCTTTAATAATGGAGCTAAAACATTTAAGAGAAGAAAAACATACTGCATCTATAGGTTTTTCCATTTATTCTAATAGTCAATCCATAGTTTTATCTTATGCGTCTATATTTGAAGTTCTCTATAACCAAAGCATCCTATTCGACCAAATGAAAGAAGAAGAAAACATCAGAAGTGAATTTATAAATATAGCAGCACATGAGCTTCGAACTCCTATAATGCCTATACTAAATGGTATGGAGATTCTAGAGGAAAATCTTGGAGAGAAGGAAAAGGAGAAACATAAAAAAGAAATAGATATCATAACAAGAAATGCCTCAAGGCTGCAAAATCTTGCTGAAAGTATTTTGCAGGTAAGCAGAATAGAAAGTGGCAAGTTTAGTTTGAATATACAAAAAGATGTAGATATTCATTCTCTTATTTTACAGGTAATAGAAGACATTGAAAAAAAATATATGTATACACAAAAGGCAAAAAAGGTATCAATAGTGTTTGTGCCCTATAATGGAGAGAAACCCGAAGATCAAAACACTGGTAATAGTAATATAGTATCTGATGAAATAGAGAAGAAAGAAGAAAACGATAACAAAAAGAAAACAACAACATATCATCCTTTGTATGTAGACTGTGATGCTCAAAAAATAAGTCAAGTTGTTTTTAATTTGCTAGATAATGCAATAAAATTTACAGCAGAAGGTCAAATTTCTGTATATACTACTACTACTTCTTATCAAAAGACTACTGATACTATACATCCTCATCGCAATAAGAAAATGTCATTAGACAACAATAATAGTAATAGTAATGATGATGATGATTATGCAGTAGCAAATAAAACGAGTACCAATGATTATATTGACAGAAATAAAAATAGCATAATTGTTACAGTAGAGGATGTAGGCACAGGAATTAACAAGAAAATTAAAGACCAATTATTTGAAAAGTTTGCTACAAAATCAACTCAAGGAACCGGCCTTGGCCTATACCTATCAAAGAAAATTGTTGAAGCTCATGGTGGAAAGATATGGTATGAAGAGCCAAACGAGGCTGCGATAACAAGTCTTAGGAAAAGCAACTGGAATTCTAATGATGGTGATGATGTTAATGATGGTAATATAAGAAAATGTGATTATGATCGTGCTGATCATGATCCGCACGATCGTAATCCGCAGCCGCAGAAAGCAGGCTCAATATTTAGATTTAGATTGCTTGCCAAATTTTATTGATTATTATAAAAATGCATATAATATAAGGACAAGAAGAAACATCAACAAAAATAGAAAAAGAAGTACATATGCAAGTGAGAGTATATATGTTTAGAAAATTTCAATAAATAAAGAAGAAGAAGAAAATAATTTGCATACTGACAACAGAAAAAAAATAATGCTTGTAGATGATGAGGAAGATCTTGCACTTCTTTTGAAGGACGGCTTAGAAAGGTATGGTTACTATGATGTAAAGATATATAGTAATCCTCAAGAAGCGTTAGATAATTTTAAACCTGATGTATATGATCTTATTTTAATTGATATTATAATGCCCGATATGAGTGGATTTGAATTTTACTCTTCTATTAGGAATAATCCTAACAATTCTAAAATCTGCTTTTTTTCTGCATCCGATTATATGGACAGTAAAATTAAAAATATTTTTCCCGAATTAAAAGAACAAAAGACAGTTTTAATTCAAAAGCCAATAAAGTTAAAAGAGTTATCAAATAAAATTATAGAAATTATCAATTAACCTAATAGATGAACTATTCTTCCTTTTTTTAAATAAAAGATTGTTATAAAAATGTTAAAAGTAAGCAAAATAATTAACTCTTCGTTATGCCATAAATAAAATCTTTGTTATAGCCAAATTTGTTACTATCTTCCAGGAGTTACCTAAATAATATAATTTTTATTCTATCAATGTCATCAAATATAGTCGGAGAGGAAAATAATAGCTGTTAACTTTCTACCGATATAAATAACAAAAGCACAGTTTCTAGCAAGGGAAACTTTGTACTTGTAAAGCAATGAGTTTATGAAATCCTCTTTAGAATATTGATTATATTTTTCTATTCTTACATTAATTTTGTATGTTTTTGAGGTAATTCATTTTTATGCAAAATAACATATCAATATATGTTATATAGTTTTTAAGGAAAAAAGAATATTTATTAACATTAAATGAACAATAACACATATATATTTATTTTGTAAAATTAATTTATTAATCAATTAATTTAATGAATATAAAAGAAGTTAATAAGAAGTTCATTCACAAAAATAGCGATGATTGTTTATTTCGATTAATTATATTTCGATATATTTATTATAATTCAAATAGCTATTAAATTTGTATTAATCTATTTGAAATTCTGATATTTAAAATGTATCTATTATTATGAACACCTTTATTCAAATTTAGTTTACTTTATAAAAGATTACCTTTTTTCCTATATACTTATTCTGATATTGATTCCTATCAATAAGTCGTTACTATCAATGATAAAACTAAGGTTATTTGATTTTGAATAATTATAAAAAAGATATATTATATATGATTATGTCTTTAAAAATAAATTATTTATAAAAGAATAAAATAAATTCCTATTAATTTATTATAATATAAAACTATTAAAAAAATGATATCTATTTTATCTTAATCCATATATATAATAAATACAAACACTTCGATATTGTAACAAGAAATATGCCGAGCAACTGTCTTTTGCATAACTAGATTAGAAATGAGATCTAGTTACAGTGGGTCTAAACCTGATGGAGTATTACCTCTGGTAAGATAAGTATCTTTTGTCATGGTGCTACTTATCTTAACTGAGATCCACTGTTTTCTTGAGTTTAGTAAATTAAAAAGGTTTGTATTGGATTATTTGTCATATCGGCTCTGTTCAATTAAGGAAATCTTTTATCTTGAAGACATCTTATTTTATTGTGCTTATCAAAAATAAAACGCCTCCAAAAAACGTATGTATCATAGTCTTTATTTGTATTTTTTTAGATTATCCATAAGAAGAACATCTTAACAATTGTCTTTTTGTTTTATCAAACGAAACCATGTATCTATATGAAACTGATGGATTCAAAAGTATCCTCTTCAAAAGATATCGCCTAAAAACAAAGGGATATTTGAATCTATCATTGATGAGACTTTGTTTAATGTTGGATTAGGATATGTCTGGCTTAGGGTTGCAACAATCAAACCAAGAAACAAGCAAATTCTCGCACTATCGATATCAAAGGAGAGAAAGGTGTTTGTTGTTGCTGAAAGATTTATTTCAAAATTAGTGGTGGTTTTGGTCACATCCGGTTTCCACAGGTGAAGTACATATGGTATCCACCGCAGGCTTGTAGATTTCTAAAACTACAACATCATCTTTATTCCTCTTTTGAAAAAAGCATGGTTGAAAGGATAATGCACTAAATAAATGATAGAACTACAGAAAGTTTCGATGGCTACTTTCCGTGCAGGCTTGAGAACTGCAAACTAACGCATGTTAAAAACTGGTTGAATTTATTTATCGATTACTAAAACAAGGAGTTAAGAGTCATAAAAAGAACAATACCATCAGATTGATAGTTTTATTTTTAGACTATTAAAAAATATATCTTTCATATTATATTAAAATAAAATTATACAAAAGATATTTTCATGTGAGATCCAGATGGATACCAATTATAATTTGCCGAGTCTCTAAATAGATAGTAAAACTATTTTCATTTTGAATGTTTATTATTATACCCATATAGTGATTATTAATTCTTTATCTAGTCAAATACTATGATAACATATAACTTCTAATACTTAAAATTATAATACTTTTCCATAATTTAATATGCATATAAAGTAACTTTAGTTTATTTGTTAAATTAATTGCCTGATGCTGTAAAAAGGAATGATGCGCTTTGCAATAAGAATAATGTGCATTATATTATCTATATCTTCATATAAAATATATCATGATTTCCAGGAGTTGAATCTTCCCATACAACAAATGCTTTATTATTATCTAAAAGTGCTATAGATGGACATTCAGAAATACCGTGATTATTGCTCAAGTTTATTACATCTTCTGAAAAATATTGACCTTCATTATTACTTGTTTTTATAAATATGTCATCATTTGATTCAGAAACTATTTTTTCCCATAGAATATACACCTTGTCTTTATTAGCACTTACTTCTACAGCTAAAGACTTGTTACTATCAATAGAAACTGGATTTGTAAAACTGTGTCCATTGTTATTACTTTTTGTATAAAATAAATTGTTATTTATTCTAAAATCAGGAATTCCTGACCATATTACATGAATATTATTTTTATATGATGTAATTTGTGGTTTTCCTATGCTCTTTATAGGGCCATTAATTTTTGTTAAATTACTAAAGTTTCCTCCATTATCATCGCTCTGTAAAAAATATGCCATCACTATTTCTATAGAGATCCTTGTCTGGATGACCAACATTCCAGATCGCATATACATTTCTACTACTGATGTTATTAGTTAATGGTGAAGTAGTAATTTTAGGATAAGTTAAACTACTTACATTATTGCTTAATGTTTTTATGCTTTTAAAGGTAGAACCTCCATCAGCACTTGTTCTAAATAATATTTTATTGTTGTTATCATTATAATTAATCTGTGATAGATGCTCTTTGTTCCATATCACATATACGTTATCTTCAAATGCAGATATCTCTGCATTAATAGAATTGCCAAAGCTATCATCAGATTTATTATTTTTATTAAATAGATTGTAGTTGTCTAAATTAATTTTATTACTAAAGGTCTTGCCGCCGTCATTGCTTTTTCTAAAGAATATCTCTTTATTATTGTTTGCAGATATATCATTATCTATCCATATAGCATAAACATTATTGCCATAAACTGCTAAATGGGGATGCTCGGAAAATCCGCTATTGTTGCTTAGATTTATTTCTTTGCCAAAGGTCTTGCCGCCGTCATTGCTTTTTCTTATAAATATATCATAATTGGGTTCATTTTTTAAACTACTGTTGATATTACTACTAATATTGTTACTGTTGTCCTTAAGTTTTGAAGACAAACCAGGAGGTACTATTCTTGCCATATCACATATACATTATTTCCAAAAGCAGATACTCGAGGATAAACAGAGTCTTTGGTATTATTGGTTAAATTAAATGCATTTGTAAAATTGATTTTTTTGTAATTGTTGTTTATAGAATTATTATTGTTATTGTTATTGATATTATCTTGATTGTATTGGGCATTCACTTTTTGTGTCTTGAGTGTTTGATGTCAACCAAAAAGAAATATGGCCATTATAAAAATACCGGTAATAGCAATAAAGACTAAAAATAATAATTTTATTTGCAATAACGATACAGAATGTATTTTCAATATAAATCTTCATAGTCAGGCAACAATTTTTTACCGTTGGATTTATTATAATACATTATAAATTATAACATATGCAATTTGGTTTACAACATCCAAATTTCAATTTCGATTATAATAGTCAAGGTAATGATATTTCTTATATTACTCATTCCTTAAAAAACCTTGTTTCAAAGGCAGAAAATAGTGGCTTTGATTCATTCTGGGTTATGGATCATTTCCATCAAATTCAATTTGTAGGAAAGCCAGAGGACCCAATGCTCGAAGGCTGGACAGTATTATCTATGCTTGCAGGAATAACAACAAAAATAAAGTTAGGGACACTTGTAACCGGCATAATATATAGATATCCTTCAGTTTTAGCAAAAATAGCTTCTACGCTTGATGTACTAAGTAAAGGAAGATTGTTTATGGGATTAGGTGCGGCGTGGAATGAACAAGAGTCTTTGGCGTATGGCATTAATTTTCCATCCAATCAAGAGCGATTGCTTAGGTTAGAGGAGACAATACAAATTATTCGAAAAATGTGGACCGAAGAACCTTGCGCTTCATTTAATGGAAAATATTTTCAAATTATTAATGCCTATTGTAATCCTAAACCAATACAAAAGCCATCACCACCTATACTAGTTGGAGGAAGCGGTGAAAGAAAAACACTCAAAATTGTAGCAAAATACGCTGATGCATGTAATCTATTTGGATCTACCGAATCTATAAAAAAGAAACTAGATATTCTAAAAGAGCATTGTAAAAGTGTTGGTAGAGACTTTGATTCGATATTAAAGACCAAACTTGGTACTATTGTGTTGGATGATAACAGAGAGGCGGCAAAAGATAGGGTGAAAGAAACCTTTAGAGGTGTACCTGAAGAGCAAATTAAAGAATTTGTAATTTATGGGACACCTGAAGATATATTAAAACAGATAGAGGCACTTCAGCAAGCAGGTATCCAATATCTTATAGTGAATCTTGAACCATCAAGAGAACTTGAAGCATTAGATACCTTTGCAAATAAGATTATTAACAAAGTGTCTTGATTTTGGTGGACTTGATATTTTTTTTCTTGAAGGTTATTGATGTTGGTTGAATAATATATGCAAATAAATATTTGAACTTTGCTTGTAAACTATTAAAATGGCTTGAAAGTTGATTGTTATTATTGATTAAAGACTCCTAGCAAATATACTTATAACAATTTGTAATCAACATTGTAAACTAAATATTATAAATTAAATCTTTTCTACAATCTTTTTACCAAATTATTTGGCATTAAAATGTTAATAATTATTTACAGTGTAGTTTATTTGTTAAATCTGAATACACTTGACCGAACCAAAGATTATTTTTGATTTCAATCTCTCAAAAGGGAGAATAAATTCTCTCTCTGGAATAATAATTATCTTTATTTGTTGATGAATTTGAGTATCTGATAAACTAATGAGAAACAAAAACCATTATTAAAATATTTTTTTATGATATGAGATATGATGTTGTTATGAAATCTTCTACAAAAGAAATAAAGGAAATTTGGAGAGGAGAGAAAAGGAAATTGCAATGAAAGGTTTGATGAATATTATATCGAGTTTTATCTAAAGCCGATATATAGTTGGGATTTCAAATGCTCCTTCTTTTTCTATGGGTGTCAGACAAATAAAAGAAGAATATATTAATTTTTAAAAGAGGGGAAGTAAAAATATGTTTTATAACAGTAATTACTAAAGAAAATTTATCCTATTGTAAAGAATTAATGCAATATGTTGAACTCAGGCATCTAGATAAAGTTAAAGGGAGTATGTTCTTTCAAATGATAAAAATGAAAAATTTCAAAATTCACACAATTTAAAAACTTCAGTATTTTAAAAGCTCGTTTTTCTAATAGCGAATTATTTATTGTTAATGAAAAAGCGTTCTTACATATAAAATTTAAAAGTCAAATTAAAAATAGTAGTGATAATAGTAATAATTTATTTGAATTTGCAGTTTGCTCTACTAATAAGAAAAGTGTCGATCTATTCAAATCCGTGTTCAATTAATTGTGAAGTGAAAGAAAAGAAAAGTAATTATTGAGAAAGAAAATACTGATAAATTACAAAAAAGTTTTATAGATATTGCTGCACACGAAATACGAACCTCGATTCAAACAATTTCAGGATTGATTTGTTTACTAAAATCAAAAAAGGTATGATGATGGAATAAAAAGAAAAATAAATAACATTTTGGCCAGAAATACAGAGAAGTAAAAAAAACTAAAGGAAAATATTTATACAAAGCTAAAATTAAAATCAAAATTTAAGATTGATAGAAGAAAATATTTGAATTCATTCTTTGATTTGTTTTTAACATACAATACTATACACGATCTAAAAAAATCGTTTAGTAAATAATTGCTCATAGTTTTAATTATGGTTTTTATGTTTATATCTTCTACATATAAACAATGGACACTAGCAATTTTTCATTTGAGAAGTTGTAGGTCCTTTAATGTAGATGTAATTAGTAGATTGGTTGTATCCAAGATCGGATATTTTTAAAACTAAAAATCCATTATCATGCAAATATTTCATTTCTTTTGAAAATAATCCTATATCTGTAATTGATTTATCTGGTTGTTCCATATAGTTTTTGTCTATTAAAAAGTTGTGATACACAACTATGGGAATTGCATTAATACATCCATTTTTATTGTAAGATGATTGTAAGTTTACCTCTTTGATAAATTGTGAAAACATTTGTGTATTGTTCATTGGCATAGCATCTTGGTTAGTTCCTTGGGCTTTTGGACGATCGCTCCAATTCTTAATATCGTACCTATTTTCATATTTTACTTTACCATTTTTAAAAGGAATACAATCATTTGTTTTCTTGTATCCATTGCAATGCAAAAATGCTAAAGGCGCATCCCCAGATCTAGCTAAATCATAGTATTTAGAAACAATATTGATTATTGTAGCATTTTCAGAGCCTGTGCTTGCAGGATATGCAAAAATAGTAGTATTAATACCATGATCAAAAAGACACTGCTTTGATCCACCTATTTCATATATTAAATCTTGTTGTGATCTATTGTGAAGTGCAGTATGGGTCATTGTATGGGATTCTATATCATGGCCTTGTTGTTGTAAGCTTTTAATGTTTTGCCATGACATAGATTCATTTCCAAAACGATTAATACCATTATTTACAAAATTACAAACTGTAAAAAAGCTACCTTTGTATCCATATTTGTCTAAAATTGGTTTTGCTAAAGTAAATTGGCTCTTTGGTGAATCATCAAACGCAAGTATTATTATTTTAGAGCTATTAGAGCCATTTTGTAAAGGAGGTAGTATTATTTTTCCTGTACTATAAGATATTTGAAATGATGGAGAAAACAAATACCAACAAGTGCTGTAAATTAGTAATAAAGTTAATGTAAAAAAAGAAATGGAAATCAATTTCATATGTTTTATCATTAATCTATGCATTTACTTATAAAAAGCCATTGATAAAAAAAGAATACTTTGATAGAAAGTCAAACCATGCAATTCTTTAGAGTTATATTCTTTTAAAAACTTTATAATTTTTTATTACTTTTATATTGTAATATTCTTTGCAATTTTGTTTGAATAATAAAGTATTGTATAACTAATTTAAATATAGAAAAAATAAAATTATAAAAGAAGTTAAATTCTTTGGCTTCTTTAAAATTACTTATTAATTAATTAAAATGATAAATGTAAAAAGATATAATGATAGGATAGATGTCAGTGAAAAGATAATATACGAAGGCATTAAATTTATTCTTTCTCATTTTGAAAAACAACATGTGCTATTTCCACGAACAATAAAGACTTTTGATGCTAAAGATCCGATTAAAGTAGAATATGAATCACTCACTCAAAATTCTATATATAAAATCTTTAATATATTTAAGGGATCTAATTATTATGATTGTAAAATAAATTGTTTTCCGTCTGTTAATAATAATCTCAAGAAATACTCTACCTATTTTAACAATCTAAAAGTTAAAGATAAGACAACAGGCTGTTTTATAATGATTATATTAGATTTACAATCTGTATCACATAATAAGGAAAAATTAGATAATATCCTAAATAAAACATTAAATAAATTGTCTCTCAAATTTTATGGAGAATCACATCCTACTGTACTATGGACAGGTAGTGGATACTCTATTTATCAGCCACTAGATGGAATGATTTTTGAAAATGACAAGGTATTTTATAATTCTATGCTAAATATGCCTAGCAATATAGACCCAATTACCGAGTTTACCCGATTTGTTGTAAAATTCTTTACTGATGGAAAAATTGATCCAAAATACTTGCCCTCAGTAAATTCATTCTTTATTAGAGTTCCTGGAACTTTTAATTTTAAAAATGGAGAACAAGTTAAAATTATTCAAAAGTGGGATGGTAAGACACCCACAGTACAGTGGATTACCTATGACTTTAAAAATTATCTAAAACAAAAGAAAATAGATAAAATATATAAAAGAAAAAGAGATATAGAAAATAAACTATTTGATTACAATCAACAACAAAATCAAGAAGACAAAATCAAATAAATTAAAAACTGCTATAAAATGCAAAAAAGATATGGAAAAAAGTTTATAAAATGAATTACCCATTGTTTGAAAATCAGAAAATAAGCAGAATATTAATTTGTATTAATAAAATTAATGTATAAAGAAATATTAATAATTTAAGAATCTTTTTAATTCATATACAATTACGAAATAACTTTTAAATAATATTGAATAACGCATTTTTTGCTTTTATTTTGAATAACTCTTTTGCTTTTTTATAATATTAATTTCATTTCTATTAAATAAAAGATCTCCAAGCTTCCAATTTATAGCAACTAATTTAAAGTCTTCTGTTTTATTTAACCTTTCTTCATCAACTTGCGGGTGTTGCATATTCTTTTTATTATATATTTTATTATCCATTAAAATTTTCTCTTCTCTGTAGAAAATTGCTGAACCATTAACATCCACATATAAAATAAATTTAATGTTGTTATTGTCCTTATTTGATATTGAAAATTGTCCTCTTTCTAATGTTTCTTTTTTTAATTGCCCCCCTTTTTCTTTGGGATTTTTAGAAATATTGACCGATTTCATCATGACTTCAAGATTCGGTATCATTTTTTTTATAAAACTTTTAAAATCTGAAATTTCATTAGAATAAATTCCTATAGCTTTTTCATCCCACCTAAAAAAATAATTTCCAAATGTAATCTCTGGTTTGACTGGATGATAAAGGAAATGGTCTGATGCTATATTTAGAATAAGATACGATGACTTCATATTAATTAATATAATATATTATTTACAATGTATCTTTTATCTATTAGCATCATAATTTAAAATTAAATAATTATCTTGCAACAATTGCTTCTGAAAACCATTTTGGTATCATATCTTTACCATTTTTTAAGATATATGAAATATTGCTATCTAAAATATATGTATTGGCATAATCCTCTGAATTTCTTACACTTCGACCATAAGCTTGAACAAGTCGTAGTATTGTGTTCCATTCATACCATTTTGGATTTCGTTGCTTAAGTACAGAAATTCTTTTATCTGTAAGATCAGGATAAGGAACTTTTACTATAATCTGAAATCTAGAAAGATCATCTTTAAGATCTACTCCTAAAAACATTGAAGGAGAAATTAAAACTGTTGGTTTTATACTTTGAAAATGTTTTAGTATCATTTCATTCCTGTCTATTTTTGGATTTGATTCTATTAGCCTTGAACTGTTTTCTTTGGATATGTTATTTTTAATAAATTGTAATTGAGAGTAAGATGTAGTATGAATTATACCTTTGTCATTTTTATGAACCGATAGAAGATTATCAATGACTTTTGATATTTGAGGTAATGATTGATTCATGGTTCGAGCATTTAACCAAGCTACATTCATGAGGTATATTGGTCTATTTTCGATAGAAAATTCCGATTCTTCTACTTTGATGAATTTTACCTTGTCGTTTTTCAATCCAATTGAATTACATAAGTTGTCCTTACTCAATATGGTAGCACTCATTAACAAAGATATCATGCCTTTATCAAAAATATCTTTAAAATAATTTGATACATCTAATGGTTCGATTTTTATCTTTGTTATTTTATTATCTCTATCGCTTTTGATTATATTTGTTACAAGCCAATTATCTTTGTTATATTGCAAATCCTCTAAGAATAAAGACAAATTCTTTTCATATGCTATTGCATCAATTAAATTTCTATCTGTAATGTTGATATCTCTTTTAGTTTTAGAATTTTCGATTAGTCTCTCTGCGGAATCTATAAAATCTGAAAATTGTTTCTTCAAGTTGGTACAAAAATCTATATTTGTCTCAATATCAAAAGGCTTATTTTCAGGAAGATTTAATTTTGGAAAAAATCTATTAATGTTATCTTTATTTAAAATGAAATTTTTAAAAGAAGATATTTCTGATTCTAAAGTATGAGCTTCATCTAAAATTAAAAGTTTTCTTTTATTTATTCCAGAAGAAAAAAAAAGATCCGATAAGAAATATTTATAATTATAAATAGTATGACTCGATTTCATGGATATCCATTTTTGATGGTAATATGTACATGGCTTCCAATCGATTCTAACAAGTTGAGAATGTTGTTTTGCTTTATCATGATACTTTTTTAATGCATATTTATTTATGTCAATATTTTCATAAATGGTTCCTTCCGAACTAACTTCATAATCGCTTAATCTGGTTTTATATAAACAATCATAATCTTCATCCTTTAAACATGGTCCGTATTCACAGCTTTCATTTATTCCCATGTCCTCTTTGACTATGCATGGAAAATTGTTTCTTCCTTTTACTTCATATAGATATGGAAAATCTCTTGAATATTGATTTTGTAAATCTTTAGTAGAAGTACAAAGATGAGAACTGCCCAAGAATCTTGAAAGAGTAATTGCAACAGCACTTTTACCAAAACCGGTTGGAGCTTCTAAAAAAATAAACTTAAATCCTGATTTTAATGCTTGATCAACTTCATTAAGCACTTTTTTTTGATTGGGACGAATGTTATCAAAGGGAAAAAAACTAATCAAAGACATAGAAAGAATATTCTAATGAAGATAGAGTTAATATAAATTCCTTTGCTGAATCAAACATGATACATATTTGGTTATCCATATATTATTCAACTTATATTTTTCATCCTTTAATAGCATATGTAAAATGTAATTTGTTTTCGAAATACTTTATAGTGGAGATCTGAGAATTCTACTTAAATAGAATTTGGAAAATAAAACCATTAAATTATGTGGTCTTTGCAAACCGTGAAAATCAAGAAATAAAATGTATAACTTTTTTAATTGACCTTTAATAACAATTGTGTCTCGAGACATTATCAATACTTGAGATACAGAATCCCAAATAATTACCTTAATATATCTATATGGGAAGTGCACATAAATAGAAAGAATATAAAAGAAAAACAAAAGGTTCCTGAACAGTCGTTGTAATTATTTTCATAGGAGTTGCAAAACAAATGTAGCCATGGATTTCTATTAACATGATGTAGAATTAGTAAGAATGAATTGACTTGTTAAAATATACAATGATTTGAAGAATGTTTTTCCTCTTTTCATTTACCTATACAAGAGACTAAAAAAAGATGGTTTGAACAAGAAGGATATATTACTCTTTTAATAAGTCGACATGAACCTAAATTTATGAAGCATCAAGTTGAATTATACAATGACTTTAACAAAGGACAGTAATTGCAAAGACAGTATCTAGAACAAGAGATTGATAGATTGAAAAAAATATTGACGTTGAATCATCTATATTCTAAATAAAAATATAATAATTTCAAGAAAAAGACCTTGGAAGTTTTAAGGCATGACTGGATTGAAAGAAAGTATTGTATTAATTTAGACTTTATTTTATAAAGTATCCGTTATAGCATTTTTCATCCAAATCGGAGCATGATGATCCTTTGCCATTATCATTATAAAATAATCTAGTTACTTTATCGGCAATTTCCTTGATGTTCAAAGTATATTTGTTTTCTAGACAACTGTCTTGAGATTAATTGCCTGTTTATTATCCATAACATTCAATTAAAATTGTACAAATGAATCCCATAACCAAAACTTATAAGTATCACTATATGATAAAATCCATAGTAAAACTTTGGATAAAAGTAAAGTTATGGAAATGTATATTTATGTATAAAAACATATCTCAAAGTTTATCTTTACTCTTGATAATACTAGTTCTATTAAGCAGCAGCAGCAGCATCTTAGTATTACCTGTTTACTCTGAAACTCTTCAATCAAATACTTTCTCTCAAATTAATAACAACCACAGTATTTCTAATACCACTATTACTACACCTATCAAACATCTAGTAGTAATATATCCAGAGAACATTGCATTTGATCACTACTTTGGTACTTATCCAAATGCCAAGAGTTTACCTAGTGAACCTCTTTTTTCAGCTTCACCTGATACTCCAACTATAAATGGTTTGACAAAATCTCTTTTAAATAATAATACTAACCTAGTTAATCCTTTTAGACTTGATAGGAATGATTCAAAAATAGTTGCAATATGTGATAACGATCATGAATACAGTGCAATACAGAAAGCATACAATGGCGGTCTTTTGGATAAATTTATAGGGGCTATTTTTAATACCACTTCTAAAGGTTGTAATCCAAATCAACCTATGGGATTTTTTGATGGCAATACAGTAACAGCACTTTGGAATTATGCTCAGCATTTTGCAATGAGCGATAACTTTTACAGCACTAATTTTGGAGCATCATTGGCAGGACATTTAAATCTAATATCAGGTCAAACACATGGTGTTTCACCAAAAGATATGCAAAATGAGGTTTCGAACGCCACTCTTATAGGCGACCCGGACTCTAAATTTGATGATTGTTCCAGAGGTCAGACAATTTCTTTAACAGGAAAAAATTTAGGCAATCTTTTGAATGAAAAATCAATAACATGGGGATGGTTTCAAGGAGGGTTTAAACCATCTAACGTGATTACTGTTATTGATAACCATAATAATAATACCGCAGTAGCCTCAAGTGAGATCTTGTGCAATTCAGCACATGTTAACGTAGCAGGTCAAAATATCACAGATTATGTAGTTCATCACGAGCCATTTCAATACTATAATTCCACTTCAAATTCACATCACCTACCACCATCCTCTGTTAAAATGATAGGTTATACCGACCAAGCAAATCATCAGTATGATCTATCTGATTTCTGGAATGCAGCTGGAAACAATAGTTTACCATCAATAAGTTTTCTTAAGCCAAGTCAGTATCAAACAGGACATCCAGGATCTTCAGATCCACTAGATGAGCAAACATTCATCGTTAATGCAATTAACAGACTTCAGAAACTACCAGAATGGAATAATACTGCAGTAATAATTACATATGATGACTCTGGTGGCTGGTATGATCACGTTATGCCTCCTATTATCAGCCAATCCAGCGATCCTACATATGATACGCTTCTCGGACCCAATGGTTTTTGTGGCCATCCTCCTGTTGGTGCTTATCAAGATCGTTGTGGGTATGGCGGACGATTGCCTATGTTAATAGTATCTCCATGGGCAAAAAGTAACTACATAGACCATCAAATAACTGACCAATCATCCATACTTCGATTCATAGAGGATAACTGGAATTTGGGAAGAATAGGAGATCAATCATTTGATGAAAAAGCTGGTTCCATTCTTAACATGTTTGATTTCAAAACCCCAGGTCATTATGCAAAGCCTCTTTTTCTTGATCCTCTGACAGGGCTAGAGAAATGATGATACTGTAAAAATATGAAATTACAATGGTTTAGGCAAGATTATTCTTGCAAAAAAGATAGAAATAATTAATCCTATCATTTTAAAATCAAGTATTACAATAATGTAATTAAATCATAAACAATAAACTTGATACAATGCCAAACACGTTTAACACTGATAAATGTCTATATTTTTAAAATAAATAATAAAAATAATGATAAGATGTTTATAAAACTTTAGATACAAGCATATTTCTTAAAATATTTATATAATGCATAAAAAATTTTTTCAAACTTTTTTATTATCTGCAGTAACAATTCCACTAATTCTATTAAGTGTTTGCATATCTCCATCTACCATATATGCCATAACACTTTTTTTATCAAATCCTTCTTCTTCAAGTCAAACCGACGGCAGCAGCAGTAACACTATCAGTACTTCTACTTCTCCTGCTACCACTAACACACCTATCAAGCATTTGGTAGTAATTGTACAGGAGGATATATCATTTGATCATTACTTTGGTACTTATCCTAATGCCAAGAGTTTACCTAGTGAACCTCTTTTTTCAGCTTCACCTGATACTCCAACTATAAATGGATTGAATTCTTCTCTGTTATATCAGAATCCAAATTCTGCCAATCCTGTACGCCTTGATAGATCTTCTCTATATACTTGCTCTATGGATCATAACTATACATCAGAGCAGCTTGCATATCATGGAGGTGTCAACAAATTTGTAGAGTATGCAGGACCAATTTCACCACCATCATGTACTACCCCTCAAAACAAACAACTAGTAATGGGTTATTATGATGGCAACACAGTAACAGCACTTTGGAATTATGCTCAGCATTTTGCAATGAGCGATAACTTTTTTGGAACTACCTATGGACCATCAGTATTAGGTCATATCAATATCGTTTCTGGCAATACACATGGAGCAGTAATTGTTAATCCAATACCACCAAATGAAACTTCCACAAATGATGGCCATCGCATTGTAAATGGTACACTTGTGGCCAATAGAGATCCAGCGTATGATGATTGCAGCAACCATAACTTTTCTGTAATGGCCATGGAAGGTAAAAACATTGGTGATCTACTAAATTCAAAAAATATAAGCTGGGGTTGGTTCTCATCAGGCTTTACTCCATCAATTAAAACTGAAGATGGTCAATGGCATTGTGCATACTCTGGAGTACAATCTTTTAACATATTCAAAGGAAACAATACACCCATTGACAATTATTATGCAGATGTAGAGCCATTTCAGTTCTATAATTCCACTGCGAATCCTCATCATTTGCCTCCAACATCTACATCAATGATAGGGTTTACTGATCAAGCAAATCATCAATATGATTTAAATCATTTTTGGAATGCAGCTGAATCAGGCAACCTACCAGGTGTAAGTTTCATAAAGGGACCTACTTATGCTCAAGCACATGCAGGATATTCTAATCCACTTAGTGAACAAGATTTTCTTGTACATACGATAAATCGCATTCAGACAATACCTCAATGGAATGATACTGCAGTAATAATTACATATGATGACTCTGGTGGCTGGTATGATCACGTTATGCCTCCAATAGTTGGACAATCCAAAGATTTACAATATGATAGGATATCGGGAATTGGTCAATGCGGCGGAAATATTTCTACATCTGAAGGCCCGTTTCAAGATAGATGCGGCTATGGTCCTCGTTTACCTTTTTTGGTAATATCCCCATGGTCCAAGATTAATTTTGTAGATCATAATCTTACAGACCAAAGCTCCATTATTCGATTTATAGAAGACAATTGGAATTTAGGGAGAATAGGCGATAATTCTTATGATGAAAAGGCAGGATCACTTTTGAACGTTTTTAATTTCACCAGTAATGGTCAACAGGCCCAAAGACTATTCTTGCATCCATTCAATGGTACAACAGTAAACATCTCTTAATTTTCTTTAAGATATGAATTGCATTAAATAAAAAATACTAGTACTTTTAATATAGATGCAAATATAGGCGACCTTATCAGAAGACCATATACATTTGTTGTTTGGAATGTAATTAGTATGGTTCGAAAAATATTAATGGAAACTTCATTTTTACTTTAAAGAAAATGTTCCTTTAATCTTCATCTTTTTTGTAGTATTTATGTTAAAAGTAAAGAATATTATATTAAATCATGTGAAATATTAAATTATAGCCTAAAATTTTTCTTTATCAATTCAATTATAAATATAATCAATTCTTAAATTATTATTACTCCATTATTCCGTGTCCTATTATTCTCATTGTTTTGGAATCTGGACTGAAAACGATACATAAATCGTTTTCAATATAGGCTATTGGTTTTTCTAATGTGATATACAGTTCTGAATTTTCAATTTTTTTAATTTTTACGGATCGAATTTGTAAACCTATATTGATCATATAATTTTGTGTTTCAATAATTTCTCCTCTAAAATAAGGATTCTTAATGAATTTTATCTTAAAATTATTATTAATTGTTTTTGAAATACCCTGTGATGTGATAATATCTCCTCTTGAAATGTCTTTAGCAGTTACTCCTTTAATAGCAAGTCCAACACGCGACGATTTCTTTGAGTAATTGACAGAATCATCATGCATTTGCATGGATTTTATAGTTATTTTTTTATTGATGGGATTTATCTCAAGTTCATCATATGGTTTAATCTCACCGTGTTTAATACATCCTAAAATAACGGTACCTGCACCCTTGACATCAAATACATGATCTATGGGAATATAAACAAAATTATTTGTACCATTCATAGAGTCATTTGAAGTAGATAGTGTCGATGCTGTTGATGTTATTGATCCATTTTCGTTATGGTTCTTTTCTTTTTTCTCATTTTCATTATCTTTTGCTTGTATCTGCATAATATTGGATTTAAGCTCCTCGATATTGTCTAAAATTAGGTAATTAGAAAGGTTTGTTTTTTTTATTATATTCTTAATTTTTTCAATATCTACATTATAATTATGTAAAATAAATCCATTTTTTATGTTAAATATGTCCAATGCTATAATTTGCTCGCCTAAAAACGAGTCAAGTTGTGATATATTTAAAATGGCATAGTCGGACATAGCAATTGATTGAAGAAGAGATTGCAATTTATCCGGATAGGTATTAGAGAAACAAAAAGTACTGATTTGGTTATTGGTTTTTCTATCATAAATAGTAATATCGGTTGAAGTTCCCTTTTTACCTAAATTATTTACAATAGATATATCTCCCAGTACCACAAAATTTAAACTATTCAAAATTTTAGATATGGTAAACTACATCAAATAAAATCTTTACTTTCGCCATTATGAATTTTGTTGTTTATCCAATGATATTGCAAATAATTAATCTATTAATTGAATATGTTTAACATATCTTACACAATAAATTTTTAATATATTTGCTATTTTGTTTTTTATATCGTAGGACAACGTTTTTAAAACTCTTATTATGTAATTTTACCGATGGAAATGATCCCAATGGGTGATTATAACTTATGAGTAAACCATATTACGTAAAATATGAAACACCAAAAGACTTGGTTAATGCTATTTATGAAGCTGTCAGATTAGCTAAACAAAGCGGAATAGTAAGAAAAGGCACTAATGAAACTACTAAAGCGATAGAGAGAGGCATTAGTAAATTAGTTATTATTGCCGAGGATGTAGAACCCCCAGAAGTTGTTGCACATTTGCCGATTTTATGTGATGAACGTACATCAAAATATGTTTTTGTTCCAAGCAAAAAAGAATTAGGTAATGCATTAGGAATAGAAGTTGGATCAGCTGCAGCAACAATTATTGATGCTGGAGAGTCTCAACAAATTATAGAGCAAATTACAAGTAGTGTAGATGATTTAAAAAAGTAAATTTGAATTATAAAAGAATGTGATTTAAATGAGCAAGACTGAGGAAAAGGTAATTCCTGCAGAGGTTATACAGATTGTAGGAAGAACTGGTATAGCTGGAGAGGTAATTCAAGTGCGTGTTAGAATATCTGAAGGAAAAGACAAGGGTAGAATTCTCACCAGAAATGTAAAAGGACCTGTGAGAATGAATGATATATTAATGCTAAGAGAAACAGAAAGAGAAGCAAGAAAAATAAAATGATTATGGTGATTAATGTATGAGTAAAAATGCTGCGTCTTTAAGAAAATGTTTCTTTTGTGGAAAGCATGTGGATACTGGAAAAGGAATCATGTTGGTAAAGAATGATGGATCTATTCAATGGACCTGTTCTGCAAAATGTAAGAAAAATCTCCGTGATCTAAAAAGAGATCCAAGGGTTTTCAAATGGACTGATAGATATATTAAAGGTGGAATCAAGAAGCGAAAGTAGATGAATAGCGAAGAAACTCTTATATTGATAAAACCTGATGCATTTAAACGAAAATTAACAGGCAAAATTTTACAGCGTTTTGAGGAAAAAGGCTTTGATATAGCACAACTAAAGACATATAATTTTAAGACAGAAAAAGCACAAGAATTTTATTCAATTCATAAAGATAAACCTTTCTTTAATGAATTGGTTTCTTTTATATCTTCTGGAACTGTTATTGCCTGTATTCTGAAAGGTAATAATGCTATAAGTACAGTTAGAATTATGATTGGACTGACAAAATCATTTGATGCTGTACCAGGTACAATTAGGGGTGATTATGGACTTGGAATTACAGATAATATTGTTCATGCTTCTGATTCACATGAAAGCTTCATAAAAGAGTCATCAGTAATATTCCCGTAAGTGCATCTACGTCAACCCGTAGTAGTAGTCTTAGGTCATGTAGACTCTGGTAAAACATCATTATTGGATAAAATTAGAGGAACTTTTGTGCAATCACATGAAGCAGGAGGAATTACACAACATATAGGTGCAAGTTTCTTTCCTATAGAAATTATTCAAAGTTTAACTGGCTCATTATTTAAAAAAATTTCTTCTTCTGCTCATTCTATTCCTGGTTTATTGGTAATTGATACTCCGGGTCATGAGGTTTTTGCTAACTTGAGAGTGCGGGGAGGATCTGCTGCTGATATAGCGATAGTTGTTGTTGATGTAAACAAAGGCTTTGAACCCCAGACCATTGAAAGTATTAATATTTTGAAAAAAAGAAAAGTTCCATTTGTAGTTGCAATAAATAAAGTTGATCGTATAACCGGATGGAAAAATGGAAACAGTAACTTTATTTCTGAAGTTATAAAAATTCAGCCAAACGAGGTTCAATCTGATCTTGACAATAAGATTTATAATGTTTTGGGTTCATTGTCTGAACTAGGATTTAACTCGGAGGCTTTTTGGAGAGTTAAAGATTTTGCAAAAGAAGTAGCACTAGTTCCTGTAAGTGCTAGTAGTGGTGTAGGTATTCCTGAGCTACTTACGGTTTTAGTAGGATTAACCCAGCAATACATGACTCAAAAATTAGAACGACATGAGGGTAATGCTCGAGGAATAATATTAGAAGTTAAAGAAGAAACTGGTTTAGGGCCATCTGCTAATATAATCCTTTTAGATGGAGTAATCAGACAAGGTGATTTGATAGTTGTTGCAAAAAGGGAGTCTGCAATAGTAACCAAAGTTAAATCACTTCTTTTACCAAAACCACTTGATGAAATGCGTGATCCTAGGGATAAATTTAGGCATGTCAGTATGGTATCTTCGGCTGCAGGATTAAAAATTACTTCCCCTGATTTGGAAGGGGTTATCGCTGGAAGTCCTTTATATGGTCTTGTTTCTAAGAGTAAAGAAAATGAGATAAAAAAAATTGTAGAATCAGAAGTTAAATCTGTTATTGTTAATACTGACTCAAATGGAATTATTTTACGATGTGATACAATTGGTTCTATTGAAGCAATATCTGAAATGTTAAAGAAAGATAAGATTCCAGTTAGATCATCTGATATCGGTCAAGTAAGTAGAAGAGATGTTATGACTGCAGCCGCTGTTAAAGACAAAGATCGTTATTTGGGTGTAATTCTTGGATTTAATGTAAAGATTTTAGAGGATGCAGAAAAAGAAGCATTTGAAAGAGGAATAAAAATCTTTAACGAAAAGATTATCTATAATCTTGTAAGAAATTACACCGATTGGGTATCATATCAAAAGGAACACGAAGAATCCATTTTATTTAATGAAATTCCTCCAATATGTAAATTGGAATTTATGAAAGGATATGTTTTTAGAAGAAGCGATCCTGCTGTATTTGGAGCAGAAATAAGCCTTGGGAAAATAAAACAAAAGATGGTCGTGATGGATAAGGATGGAAAAAAGATTGGTATAATCCATCAGATTCAGGATAAAGGGAAGACTATTGATGAAGCTACAAAAGGGATGCAGGTGGCTGTATCTATTAATGGTCCTCAAATAGGTCGTCAAATTAATGAAGGTGATATATTCTATACTTATGTAAATAGCAATCAAGCAAAAATGCTTATTGGAAGATTCCACCACAAATTAAATGAAGAAGAAAAAGATACGTTAGACTATATTATTACATTAAGAAGAAAATCTGATCCTGCTTTTGGATATATATAATTGATATATGGATATTTATAAGGTTTAAAATTTGTAAATTATCGATAATGGCTGATTTTAACTTGATAGGAAAAATCTTTTTTTCTCCTAATACATCAGATCTGGAGTTAATTGAAAAGGCAAAATCAAAACTAAAAGAAAATGGATTTAGTGAAGATTTAATTGAAATTAATTATAATGTTCAAGAATTGAATGAAGGCGATCTATACATAAGCTATGATCCTCCTGATTTAATAATAAGAAAAGTTTATGCTAAAACTCCAAGCGGCTTTATTAAAATGAAAAGTGTTAAAAGCATAAAGTTTGAATAGGTCAAATTTTATTTTTCAAATTTATTTAATTCACAAAGTATCTCATCAAAGTTTTTAGATAAAGGTATTTTCTTTTCCTTTTTTTCTGTAGTATTTCTTAATATTATTTTTCCATTTGTTTTAACTTCATCCAAATTAAAAATAATAATGTTTTTAGATTTTTTATTTCCTGCATCAATAATTTGCTTAGAAAAAGATCTACCTAACAAATCATAGTCAACGCACATATTTTCTTTTCTTAAAATCGAAGCCAACCTTTCTACTATATTTATCATTTCTGGAGAATTATAAGCTATAAATATCAAATCATTTAATTTCTTTTCTTTAATAATGTTGTATTTTTTCATTGCCAAAATAATTCTCTCTACACCGCCAGCAGCACCAGTTGCTCCAATATCTTTTCTTCCAAATGTTTCGGTAAGTTTATTATATCTTCCTCCACCAACAAGTGATCCAAAATTATTATCATTATCTATTGCTTCAAACACAATTCCTGAATAATAATCCAGACCTCTGACGATGCCTAGATTTATTCTAATGTTGTTTACATTTCTATTTGATAAAGATTGGATTACTCTTTTAACATTATTCCAAGATTTTAAATTTAATGGCTCTATAAACCGGTTCATTTCATCATAACTGCCCTTTTTTTCTGCAAAAATCATAGCTTTTTCTAAAATTTTATTATCTATTTTTTCTTTGTATTCTTCCATAACCTCAATTTTTCCCTTTTTAGGTACTTTATCTATCGCTCTAAATATTTCAAATAGTGTATTTTCATCTAAAACACTTAAAATATTTTTAATATATTCTTCTAGTAATTCTCTACTATTGATATCAATAATTATTTTATCTAACCCTAATTTGTTAAGAAAAACTGATGTAAATTCGATAATCTCGGTATCTGATTCAAAGCTGTCGGGTCCATAAATTTCAATATCCCATTGATGAAAAAATCTATATCTTCCTGATTGAGGTTCATCATATCTCCACACTCCACCAAACGATGCAATTTTGGCAGGAATTTTAAGGTCTCTTCTAGAAACAAAAAACCTTGTCAATCCAATGGTCAAATCAAACCTCAGTGCTACTTTTCTATTTCCTTTATCTATAAAATTATAAATTTCACTAATTATTCCTGGACCAGATTTTGATTCTAATGTCGATAATAATTCTAGTGGAGAGGGCTCCATTATATTGAAATTGAAAACTTTAGCAGATTCATAAAAAGCATTTTTAATTAGACTAATACTTTCATATTCATCAGTTTCTATATCCCTCATTCCTCTTGGTAAGTCAAATTTCATTAATATGGAGCAATTGATTTGTTTTAAATTTAGATTTTCCGGTCAATTATAATATCTAGATGGCAATGTAAATATGTATAATGATTGCTGAAGATAATATAGAATATTTAGAACATATGACTGATGCTTATGTAAGATGTAAAGGAAAAACTTTGGCAGAGTCGTTTCGATATTCTGCCAAAGGGTTAGTAAATATAATGTATGATATAAATGATATAGAAAAAAAGCAAAAAGTTTCTCTTTTTGCTGAAGGCTTTGATTTAGAAAATTTATTATTTGATTGGCTAGAAAAAGTTTTGTTATTATTATTAATTGATAAAATTATTTTATCTGAATTTTATATTGATATTTATTTTAAAAAGCAGATGAATAGATATATTATAGAGGGATATGGCGAAGGTGATTATGTTGATCCTAATAAACATGATCTTAAAGTAGAAATTAAAGGGATAACTTATCATGAAATGAAGATTTTCAAAGAACAAAATAAAGACAAATTTATTGTGGAATATATTGTTGATTTATAATTATCATTACCATTGAATATCAACTAAAATCTTTAAAAAGTCTTATATATCAATTATTAATATAGGTTATCCGTAAAAATGAGCAATGAATCTAGCCCATCACAATTTGGTGCTATTGTTGAATTATCTGAGAAAAACTTTGACAATGTATTATCAGATAATAAGTTTGTTTTGGTTGATTTTTGGGCCACTTGGTGTGGCCCTTGCCAATTTATGCTTCCAATTTTTGATAAGTTATTTAAAAAATATGGCGATAAAGTAAAATTTGGCCGACTAAATGTAGATGATAATCAATCAATAGCTATGCGTTATGATGTGTATGCAATACCTACATTCGTAATTTTTATGGATGGACAACCAGTAGATCGAGCTGTAGGTGCAATAGGAGAAAACGGTTTAGAAAATCTATTAAACAAAAATCAATAATATTCCATTTCGTCTGAAATTTCCTTTTTTTATAATAAAAAAAATCTAGTCAGGTATTTATATTTTTTATGAAATGAAAAAAAAGAAAACAGATAATTTTTTTATTACTTTTTCATAATTATTCCATTATATTTTATATCCTAAAGATGTATTTTATATGTAGATTTGTTTTAATAAACATGGTATTTTACAGTTTTGAAATGGATTTGTCATATCTAATTCATTCAACTTTTAAAATAAAATATAACTTTGGAATATTCGAAAATAATAAAAAGTAAAATTATATAATACAAAACTTATATACATGAATATTTATTAAAATTTAATCATGTTTGAATCAGTAGCCTTACAAATTAGTCTAAATTGGGGTGGATGGCCCGTATGGATACCCTTAGCAACAGGTTTAGTCATTGGTTTAATTGGCGCACTAGTTTCTGGAGCTAGAAGAGCCAGATAAACCCCTTTATTTTTTACTATTGATATTAAAAATTATCTTTTTTTCATATTCATACAATATACGTGAAGTTACAACATGAGCTTCTAAGCTAAAATTAGAAATCGAATATTTTTTTTCAAGACAAGATTCTATGTCTTTAGAAAAGTGTCCTTTTGCAAATCCTCCTATTACAATACATGGATTTTTATATCGATATAATTCATTAGATATAGATTCAAAATTATTAAAATTTCCTTCAATTGAAAGTCCTATAGTGATATCCGGTTCTATGTATTCTTTAAGTAGCCTTGAAAAATTTAGATTTTCATTCAATTCCAAAAGTAATACTCCATCTTTTGAAATTATTTTTCTATTTTTTATCAAATCTAACATCAATCCTTCAAATCTAGAATATGATTTTGGAATTCTTACATTATCACCTACTTTTATAACTTGATTATTTATAGTGTGAATAAAAACTTTAAGGTGGTTGTATTTAAACAAGGGTGTGGCAAGAATAGTAAGTAAAATAATATGTAAAATATCAGGTCTTGCTCTTTTTTGTCCTTGTTCTAAATTACTTGAAGTAATGGCAAAATGGTGCAATGTTCTATCTAATAATATGTCTGTAGGTCTTTTTCCGCTATTTCGAATTTTTTTTAGAGAATAATGTTGAAAAATTTTGATAGGAAGAGTTTCTAATGCTGTATCTGCAATAACCAAATTTAGCAATGATTTATTTAAAATAAAATATTTTGTTATTTAAAGTTATTAATAGTGCAAAATAATATAAAATAAAATATTTGATATGAAAAAATATTATAAAAAACAAATTGCTTTGCAAAGAGTTATCAATTTAATTGACATTGCTTTATTCAAACCAGATCTATTTGTCAATGATCATATATCTACTGCAAAAAAAATTATATTCAAATATAAAGTAAAATTGCCATTTGAATACCAAATTCTCTTTTGCAAAAACTGTAAAAGATTTATTATTCCTGGTAAAAGCTCTAGAATAAGAATAGGAAGATCATCCATTAAAGCTATAAGGATTACATGCAAAATTTGTGGATATACATATAGAAAAATTATAAAATCAAAAATATAATTTATTGATATAATTTAATCAAAGAATAAGGATTTATAAGGGAAATTCAATGGATTAAATTTGTAATAGTTAAATGGCTAAGATTTTTGATGTACCTGCAGATAATTTGATATCTAAATTATCCGAACAACTTAAAAAAGATAAAAAAATAAATCCGCCTACCTGGTCTAGCTTTGTTAAAACTGGAACTCATGCAGAAAAAATGCCTCAAAATAAAGATTGGTGGTATACACGATGTGCTTCTTTAGTTAGAAAAGTGTATTTACATGGACCAATTGGAATTTCTGATTTAAAGAGTTATTATGGGGGTAGAAAAAGAATAGGTTATAATTTAGACCATCATAAGGATGCAGGAGGAGCAATAATAAGAAAAGCACTTCAACAATTGGAATCTGCAGGATATATTGATAAAAAGAGTAAAGGCCGAATGATTTCAAATGAGGGAATGAAAAGAGTTGATAGACTTGCAACAGAAATATTTAAAGAGGTTTGCAAAGAAAATAAAAATTTAGATAGATACGCATAAGGGGTCTTTAAAAATGTCCAGTCCTCAATCACGACAGCCATCAGATGAAGAGTTAAGAAAACAACAGGCTGAAGCTGAGGCAGTCAAACAAAAAGCATTGGCAATGTTATTGGATACGCAGGCAAGACAAAGACTAACAAATATAAAAATGGTAAAACCTGATTTGGCAGCAGCAGTAGAAAATTACTTGATAAGTGCTGCAACTAGTGGGCGATTAAATAGAGCACTGTCAGATAGTGAACTAAAGCAGATTTTATTAAGCATACAGCAACCAAAAAGAGACTTTAAAATAAATAGGCTTTGACTAAATATTTTAAATATTGTTATATTTAAACTTATTTTTATTTTTAATTATTGTTGTTGAGTTAACTATATTAAGCTTTTAAAATTACTTTTTCCCATGAAGGCTGCAGTATTTAGAGAATATGATAAAGATCCGACTAAAGTTATTAAAATCGAAGATATAGATATACCAAAAATAAAACCAAATGAAGTTTTAATAAAAGTAGAGTCGTCTGCATATAATTATAATGATCTATGGGCTATATGGGGAGAGCCAGTAAAAACACCTCTTCCACATACTTCAGGCAGTGATGTTGCAGGAACTGTTGTTGAAGTTGGTGAAGATGTAACCAAGTTCAAAGTAGGTGACAGGGTAGTATCTCATTCTAATATGAGTTGTAGAGTATGTGAATTATGTACTTCGGGGAGAGAGTATGATTGCAAAGACCGTTTAATCTGGGGATTTCAAACTGGGCCATTATGGGGCGGATTCGCTCAATATACTCATCTGCCTGAAGTTAATGTTTCAAAACTGCCAGAAAATGTTTCATTTGATGATGCCGCAGCAATGTCCATGGTTGGAATGACCGCATGGCATATGCTTGTAGGAAGAGCAAATATCAAACCTGGTCAAACCGTACTAATAATGGGTGGAACCAGTGGAGTAGGAATGGTTGGTATCCAAATAGCTAAATTGTACAATTGCAACGTGATTGCTACTGCCGGCAATCAACAAAAAATGGATAAATGTTCAGAGATAGGTGCTGATAATGTAGTAAATCATAGAGAACCTGATTGGTATAAAAAAGTAAGAGACATTACAAAAAAACAAGGTGGAGTAGATATAGTATTTGAACATATTGGAAAAAATGTTTTTCCTCAGGAGGTATCTTTACTGAAGATGGGTGGTACTCTAGTTGCTACAGGAGCTACCACTGGCTATGACTCTACAATTGATCTAAGATTTCTATTCTTCAAAGGTACTAATCTACTTGGATCAACACAAGGAACAAAAGCAGAATTGGATCAGGTAATATATTGGATAAGTCGAGGTAAATTAAAACCAGTTATACATACGAAATTACCATTTTCAAATATGGTTGAAGGTCATGTTATGATGGCAGGAGCTGAACAAATAGGTAAAATCATTACATCTCCTCAAAAACTTTAATTTTTTATATTTTATAGATACAAAGTGGGAAGATCTAGAAGTTTAATTTTCATACCTGGAAATAATCCAAGGTTTCTGGAAAAATCCAAGGCGATTAATTCAGATATACTATGTTTTGATTTAGAAGATTCTGTCCCAATGGATGAAAAAGAATCAGCAAGAATTTTGGTAAATAAAACCATACGAGAAATTAATATTATGGATCACTATGGTAAGAAAACCCTTATTGCAGTAAGAATTAATGCCCCAGATACAGAAATGGCAATAGATGATTTGAAAAAAATTATAGCAGAAGGAATTGATGCGATAGTTATACCAAAAGTTGAGGATGAATCTCAAGTTATTAATTTATCTGATATGATAAAAACCATTGAGAAAGAAAATAGTATTCCAAATAACTTTATAAAATTAATGCCTTCGATTGAATCATCATTGGGTGTAGTAAATGCTTATTCTATTGCAAAATCTGATCAAAGAATTTCTTCTCTTATATTTGGAATTTTCGATTTTTTACATAACATGAAAATTGATACCAATAACCAAGAAATTCTTACCAGTTTTATGTATGGTAGAGCAAAAGTCCCTGTTGATGCTAGAGCTGCTGGAATTGATTCAATTGATTCCATTTGGCAAAATATTAATGATATCAAAGGTTTGGAAAAAGATTTAGCATTAGGTAAAAATCTAGGTTATACTGGAAAATGTATTATTCATCCTTCTCAGATAGATCTTGTTCATAAGATTTTTAGCCCCTCTTTACAAGATATACAATGGGCAGAAAAGGTAATATCTGCATTAGATAGATCCATCAGTGACAAAACTACTAAGATGGGTGCAATAAATTTGGAAGGTAAAATGATAGATGCGGTCCATTACAAACAAGCAAAAAGAATTCTAGAGTCAAATTTTAATCCATAGTATTTTTTTATTTATTCTCTTATTAAATTATTATATTATATCGATTTCTTTTACCTAATATGTTTACTGGAATTATACAAGATTTGGTAAAAATAAATAAAATAAAAAAAATTAATCAAATTCCTGTCATTAAGAAAATTGACGTTGATAGTAATAATAATAATGTTTTATATACCGAGATAACATTAAATCTTAAAAAATTTAAAAATTTGAAGATAGGAAACAGTATTGCTATAAATGGAGTTTGTTTAACAATTGCAAAAATAGATAAGAACCAAATTACCTTCCAAATTGTTAATGAGACTATACAAAAAAGTTGTTTTTCTTATATGAAAAAAGGAGATAAAGTAAATGTGGAAAGAAGCTTGAAAGTCGGGGATAGGCTTGAAGGTCACTTTATTCTTGGACACGTTGATTGTATTGGAAAAATAAACAGTATTGAGAAAAATAAAACTTCCAATAATGTTTTAATTGAAATTACTGATAAAAGTATCTTACATCTTATCGCTCAAAAAGGCTCAATTGCGATTGATGGAATAAGTCTAACTGTAGTTGAAATTGTTGAAGATAAAGTTAAAATTGCTCTAATACCTCATACGATAGAAAATACAACTTTGGGAATAAAAAATAAAGGAGATCTTGTAAATGTAGAAATTGATATTTTATCAAGATATATTTCAAGGATCTACCAAGATTTTGGTAATAACAAATAAAATAGTAAACTATATTAGCAATAATTATGAAAAAATATAGTTGTCAAAAATATCTGATGCAGTAACTGCTTTACAAACTGGACGTTTTGTTTTAATACATGATAACAAAGAAAGAGAAAATGAAGTAGATATGGTTATTTCTGCGGAAAGTATTTCGCCTCAACATATTTTAACCATGAGAAAGGATGCGGGTGGCTTAATCTGTACTGCAATATCCAAAGAGATTTCTGTGAAATTGGGATTACCATATATGTATGATATACTAAATATTTTTGGAAAATCCAATCAATCTATTTCTTCGATTACTAAAAATACTTCTCCTTATGGAGATAAGCCTTCTTTTTCAATTACGTTGAATCATGTAAATACATATACCGGAATAACCGATTATGATAGAGCATTAACAATATCATCATTATCTAAAGTTTGCAAGGACTTTGACGTGGGAAATAAGAAAAATAATGTAATACTTGAAGAATTTCAAAATAACTTTAGAACGCCAGGACATGTTCCACTGTTAATAGCTTCAAAAGGACTTTTAAATGAAAGAATAGGCCATACAGAGATGTCAATATTGCTTACGAAAATTGCCAATATTACAAATATAACTACTATCTGCGAAATGTTAGATCCAAGCAATTACAAAGCATTGTCATATAGTGATGCTTGTAAATATGCTAAAGAAAATGATATTGTTATACTAGATTCAAAAGATCTATTGACTTATGCAAATAATATAAAAACAAATGAATAACATAAAAATTGGAATAGCTGTTGCAGATTTTAATCATGAAATAACCTTTTCTATGTTCAATGCAGCAAAAAAACGTGCTCAAGAATTATCTATAAGGGTTACCTATACATGTTTTATTCCTGGTGTTTTTGATATGCCAATTATAGTAGAAGAAATGTTGAAGAAAAAAAATGTTGATGCTATTGTAACATTAGGGGCAGTTATAAAGGGAGAAACTGGTCATGATAAAGTAATAGCAAATAACACAGCTAGACTTTTAAGTAATCTTTCTTTGAAATATCACAAGCCTATAGCATTGGGGATTACTGGACCTGAAATGACCTATGAACAGGCTAAAGATCGAATAGTCACTGTATCTCGTCATTCGGTAAATACTGCTATTCTAATGGTTAAAAAATTAAGAAAGATAAAAAATAATAAGGAAAAAAATAAAAATATAAAAATAATTGATTGATTTTGACTTATCAAACCACCGTAATTAAGTTAGAAGGATATGGACCTTGGACATTAAGTCTTGGTAGTGACCGGGAATTTCAATTGCAAATATTGCAATCTAAAATCTATTCAGATTTACAGGAATTATTTTCAAATAAAAATGGAGTAGTGTTTTCCAATAGATTTGATGAATTTATTGCTGTTTCTAATCAAATTACTATAGATGAGCATGGTGAAATCTATGATCAAATTTCAAAAAAATATGATAAAATAAAGATATCTATGGCAATAGGAATTGATGAAACTCCATTAAAGTCTATTAGAAACTGTCATTATATCAAAAATAAAAAAGAATATGGTATTAGACCACATATATATGGGAATGTAGATAATATTTCAAACGGTTATCAATTTTTCAGTAAATATGATTCAAACACTGCAACTTTTGACAAAGACGTGCAAATTATTCATGTTGACATTAATAATTCAAAAGAATTGACTAAAGATCTTTCCTCTTATGAAATAACAAATTTAATTATAAAACTTTATTCCAACATATCTGATATGTTTTTAAAAGAAGAAAGTTTAACGTTTTATCTTGGTGGTGACAACTTTATGATTATAGCAAAAGAAAACATGATTACACAAAGAGTTAAAGAAATTATTGATTCTTTATCTAAATTAACAAAAATAAATCTAAATTGTGGTGTTGGGTATGGAAAAACAGGTAGAAAAGCAGCTGAAATGGCTACTAAATCCTTGGATTTGATAAGGGATTTTAGAAAAAATGGAAAAATAATTAATGTGTATAGTCAATTTGACTAGTGTTATAAAAAACTCAGATATATTATATGGTAATGATTTACAAATAATAAAAAATGGGTTAATAATTGTAAACAATAAAGGAATAATTGAAAAAGTAGGAAAAACTTTAGATATTAAAGATACTGTATATTATTCCAAGATTATAGAAAATAAAGATACAAATGTTATTGATGCAAAAGGATACTTAATAATTCCTGGATTAGTAAATTCTCATATTCATATAGGTGATGCTATTGGAAAAGATATTTCTTCTAGCGATGATTTGGATACTCGTGTTCATCCTAATCACAGTATAAAAAAAACCATACTTGAGAAAACAGAGCCCGATCAATTAAAACAATTTATGAAGAATGCTGCTATAAGTATGTTAAACAAAGGGATTACCACATTTGTTGATTTTAGAGAAGGAGGAATATGTGGAATAAATATGTTACAAACAGCAATAAAAGATATACCAATTAAAAGCTTTATTTTAGGGAGATTTGATTTTAATTGTTTTTATAATGTACAAAATGATAAAAAAGTTTTGATAAAAAGTAATAATCCTCATAACAATATAACAAAACATCATGATGAAATAAAAGGGGAAGAAATTCTAAAATTTGGTAAAAATTTGCTAGACTCATGCAATGGGTTTGGAATTAGTGGTGCTAATGAGAATGAAGATAATATATTAAAAATTTATAAAAATATTATAAAAGAAACTAATAAACAAAGAGATGATGAAAAAGAAAGATCAATTATTGCAATACATGCTGCAGAATCTATTGAGGCTGTAAAAGAATCTTTAAAAAGAACAGGAAAAACAGAAATAGAAAGAACAATATTTACATTGGAACCCGATTTTTATATTCATATAACAAATCCTACCAGAATTGATCTCGATTTACTACAATCTTTGAATAAAGCTATTGTTGTATGCCCGAGAGCAAATGGTATTTTGGGTACAGGCATTGTTCCTCTTAGGGCAATGATAGACCGAAGATTTACTATAGCTATTGGAACTGATAATATTATGCTAAATTCTCCTGATCTTTTCAAAGAAATGGATTTTCTTTTGAAGTGTCAAAGAGCATATGAAAAGAATCTATCATTTCTTGATGCAAAAATGGTGCTTAAAATGGCTACTATTAATGGAGGAAAAATACTCAATCGAAATATTGGATGTATAGACAATGGATTTCAAGCAGATCTTGTATTTATAGATAAATATGATATTGATATCTATCCTATGCATGATCCATATATGTCAGTAGTTCATCGCTGTTCAGAACGAGCAATAAAAGCAATAATGGTAGATGGAAAGTTTGTTGATAAAAAGTATTTGATAAATTAGTAAAAAGAAGAGAATATTTGATAGTTATAATTAATGCAGCAACGAGTGTAGATGGAAAAATATGTACAAGTACTGGCGAGTCAAAAATTTCTTCATATGAAGATCTTAAACGAGTTCATAAATTAAGAAGCCAAGTAGATGGAATATTAGTAGGGATCTCTACTGTACTTAAGGATGATCCAGTTTTAAATGTGCGATTTACTAAACAAGTAAATAACAAAAAAAATCCTGTACGAATAATTGTAGATAGCAAAGCAAGAATTCCTCTGAAATCAAATATTGTAAATACTGCCAAAGATATTGAGACGATAATTGCAGTAACCAAAAGTGCTTCTAAAGATAAATTAGATGCTCTAAGAGAGAAAAACTTAAAAGTAATTATTGTAGGTGAACAAGGAAAAAAAGTCAATCTGCAAGAGACTCTTAAACAGTTAGAAACTAAATTTGGGCTTAAAAAAATTTTAGTTGAAGGAGGGGGAAAGATAAATTGGTCTATAGTTAAAAATAACTTATTTGATGAATTAATTGTTACTATTTCTCCGATGATTATAGGTGGTCAAAAAGCAATAACTCTGATTGAAGGAAAAGGTTTTGATAAAATAAAATATTGCAAAAAACTCCGATTATCAAAAGTGTATAAAAAAAATAATGGAGAAATAATAATCTATTATTACAATCCTTCAAAGATGATGCAAATTTAAAATTATTTCGTAGAATTTGCTCCTAGCTGTTCAATTTTAAATCTTAATGCATCTTTTAATTTGCTATTGTCTACCATGTTCAATGGTTCGTTACATACTGGACATTTAAAAAATATCTCGATGGCATAATCGAATTTAATCCTATCACATTTTTGATTACCGCAATGATAAAACTCTGAAGATTCTTCGTAGTCCAATCTACTTTGTAATCTTTCAAGTATTTTTTTTTTCTGGTTTTCAATAAAATTGTCTACATTGTCTCTTTTAGCTCTCCATCTGTATACGAACCAGCCTTTTTTTTCATCCTTTACTCTAATGCCTGTGATCAATGCTTTGCCAAATAAATCATATAATACCTTGCGAATAATATTTATCCTGAGGCCTGTTGCAATGGCTATTTCCTCGTCTGTCGAGTCTTCTGATTTCAATAATGCTTTTGCAACCTGATTGTATTCTTCTCCACCTATTAATGATGAAATCTTTATGAAAGGATCTTCAGTATCAACATTACGCATAAAGATACTATTATTATATCAATTAAATGATTTATAGTTTCCTAATTCTTTTAATTAAAAGAATTAGGAAACTATGATTTTATATCTGCTTATTTGTTGTTTGCTTGAAGCAAATGGCAATATCTGTTTTTGTTGGTTCATCTTTGAAGAATTTAGGTAAATGTGATGAATCGCCATTTTTTATAGTGTTGGTTATACAGTCAATAAACTTGTCAACTTGATTCTTAATATTTGAGTTAGATGGTTTTAATGGCGATATTGATTCTTTTTCTACCGCAAAGGTTTTTTCTATATTAATATTTGAAATTAAGATACTCGTAACAATTAATATTGAAAAAGTGCTTAAAACTTTGGAAGATGTTTTTGTTTCTTTTATAATATGTTCGTTGTAAAACACACAATTATATTTTATATTTTACTTTTATAGGATACTTGTAATGTTTCATCAAAATTATTAAAAGAAATTCTTAAAAATGATTTAACTATGAATTTTTAATAGATCGTTATTAAGCAATTTGTGTTTATCTTTGCTTAAACATAAAATATGGGTTATTAATTCTTTATCTGTTATCGAGCTGTATTAAAATTAAATATAAAATCTTTTTAATTCACAATTAATATTTTCTTTTGCTTATTTATCCACTTTATATTTATTTAATTCATCTAAAAATTGAAATATTGCTGAATAGTCTTTATCTTTTAAATTACCTTGTATGTTCGCTTTATCAAACAGTTTTTGAGATATCTCTGTGACAGGCAAAGATAATTGTAATGATTTAGCTGTTTCTATGACTAAATTTAAATCTTTGAGCATGTGTTTTAAATAAAATGATGGTGAAAAATCCTTTTTAAGTATCTTTATGCCTTTATTTTCGCTAATACTTGTCCTAAGTTTCGAAAGATTAAATATTTCTAGATATACAGATGGATCTATTCCAGAATGCATTGAAAAAATAATTCCTTCAGACAACGCTAAATAAATTGCAGCTATATTAAGGTTTAATGCTAGTTTTACAGAATTTGAAATGCCATTTTTTTCTCCTAAATAAAATATATTTTTTGATATTTTAAATAATATATCATAAATATTTTCATATGCTTTCTTATCTCCTGATACCATTAAGAGTAACTCACCATTTTTTGCATCAATTGGACCGCCCATGACTGGTGTACTTAATAATGTCATACCTTTTTTCTCCTTTAGCAATTCATAACAAATTAAAGACTGATCTGGTCTTATGGTAGTACAATCTGCAATAATTAATTGGCTATTATTACTATCAACTATTCCTTGTTTGTTAAAGAAAATTTCTTTTAAGGATTCAAAATTGGTAACACATGTTATAATAAAATCACATTCATTAGCTAAAGAACATGGACTTTCAAATGATTCTACTCCTTTACTTTCAAAACTTTTTACTTTTGATGGGCTTCTATTATATACCCTAATTTTTGTGTCTTTATTTAATAATCTTTCTACAATACTGGCACCCATCATACCAAGTCCTATCACTCCAACAATTTTATTATGACTTATAGTCATACTATTTAACCTTAAAAAAAACATTCTTAAAGTTATAGTTTACTTGAAGAAAATAAAAAAGAAGAATAATAAAATAGGCTTGATTAACACAATTAAATATGCCTTATACTCTTTTAATGGGAAATAATTTTATTTCAAATAGTCCTAAAAAAATAATGTTTAATGATATCTTGTTATTTGAATTAATAGAAAAAAATAATAACGATCCACCATTAATCTCAGCGGACATCTATAATTATGATCATATAAAAATAATTGAAATAAATGAAAGTATCTGTAAATATTGTGATGACACCTTAATAAAAAAAAGAGATGAAAAGGATCATATTTTAATAATGGAAGAAAATGGTGAAATAATATTTGAATCAAGAATATTAGATAAAAATACTATATTTGTTAGTGGTATATTTTCTATTGATAAAAATCAGAAATTAAAAGTTACACAAAATTATATAATTTTGCCATTTGGTAAATGGATTATGCATGATCGAATTAATTCAAATAATGGAAATATTCTAATTACTGCCGATGGAATTAAAATATCTGAATGATTAATCCATTATATTAGAACTATATTAAATTATATATTTATATTCTTTTTTCTTTTTCAGCGACCCATTTTCCTGATTTTTTTGTGAATACTATAGTACCAATAATTTTGCCACTACTGTATACTTTCCCATATTCTTTACTCATTCCAAAAAAAGCCTCAAAAATATTACCCTTATTATGATATCCTGATTCAATAACTTTTATATTTAATTTTGAACTGGCTCTTTTAAAAATATTTCTAGCATTGGACCAATCTCCCTCCCATTTGATAAAATCAAAATTTCCAAAGTTTAAAGTACTCAGAGAATCCTTAGAGACAGATATTTTAAATGACTTGTTATTTTTTGAAATAAATTCATTAATCCAATTAATTGCAATTGCGCTTTTTCCCTTTTCTATGGCAAAATTATCAGAACTAGCCAATAATAGAATTATACTACTAATATATATTAATAATGTATAAGATTATTGATATTGCAAAGCCTGCAATGCTTTTTATATACTGCGAAACTAAGTATTTAAAAATTAATATTAAAATACAATTATGATAAAAGATCTCAATAGGCTGTTTATTCTATGAACTTTACAAAAATTATAAATTTAAAAATTTAAAAGGAGTAGTATTACAGGATTCCATTTTCTTTTTTGATAAAAAAAGAACTTATAAATCAATTTAATTTATCATTTTATTACTGCCGATGATGATAATAAACAACATATTCTAACTATTTCGTTTGTTGCACCCATTACATCACCGGAAACTCCACCAAAATTCTTTTTAGATATATATATAATTATGAAACAACAAATGATTCCGACAATAAATACTTGAATTAATACTGCTTGAATTAATTGTCCTATTATTATTATTGTAATTATAGTCGTTGTTGTAGAAATAATCATTTTTCTATTTGATTTCATATTTTTTGTAAAAAGTGAGCTGTATCCTTCCCATGCTGATTGAGAAAAATAAGCTTGTAATACCATTGAATACTTTGCAATAACTTCTGAAATTAAAAGAGAAGCAATTAATATGTCTATTTTAGTATAAGTCGAAATTGTTATTATCATGCCTATAAAATAGGTAATAATTGCTACTACTCCTGCAGAGCCTATAAATGGATCGTGGATTACTTTGTATTTTTTTTCCTTGTTGCCTTTTGCCATAATTCCATCTGCAAAATCAGCAAGTGCATCTGTATGATGTAATCCTGTTAAAATTGTTATAAAACTTGCTATTATAAATCCAGAGATTAAATGATTAAATAAATATGATGAAAATATCACTATTGGAATATAAATTATACCAATGACTATACCAATTATAGGAAAAAGAAACATATTTTTAGATATATTTTCTAAATCATTGTTTTTTGGAAATTTGTCTATTGGTATTATAGTTAAAAATGAAATTAGTTTTATTATGATTTCAATAACCAAAAAATATGTGCCACCAATTTAATAAATCTAATAATATAATGATTGGAAATAAAAATCCTATTATAAATATAATAGTAGCAATCTTTGTTATTTTTAATGCTGTTTTACATTTTTCTGTAGTAATGTGCTCAAACGTATCCCCAAGTTTATAATGGTTAATCTTTTCTAGTTGAATTTTTAAAGCTCCTGCCATAATCGACATAGGTATTCCTGCGTTCAAACTCTCTGTTTTTTTTGCATCCCTTTTATATATCGAAATAGCTCTCTTCCAATCCTGATTTATAATTAATGATGCTAAAACCAAAAAAAATATTGATAGTCTTGCAGGAATAAAATTCATTATTGTATCCATTTTAGCTGACATCCATCCTATATTTTTATAATATTTGTCTTTGTAGCCTATCATTGAATCAAGAGTATTTATTACTCTAAACATTACTGCACCAGGGATATTCAAAATTCCATAATAAAACAATGGAGATAAAATTCCATCTACAAAGCTTTCAGCTATGCATTCTATACATGCTGATAATATGTTTTTCTCAGATAATGTTTTTGTATTTCTGCTAACGATCTTTGATAAATTATAGCGTGCTTTTTCTATCTCTTTTTTTTCAATATCATTTAATATGTCTTTAATATGTTTATCCATTGATTTTATTGCAAAAGTTGATTTTAAAATGAAAGTTGATAATAAAATAAATGTTATTGTTTCAATTATATAAAATGATTGTAATATAATCAAATACGTAAAAATTCCTGATATTGTAGTTAAACATATTGCAAGAATCGAACCCCTAATCCTTTCGTTTATTCTCTGTTTTTTATTATTCCTTTTTTTTATTTTCCTAATAGAAAATTTGATGATTTTACCAATCCAAACTACTGGATGTATGGCATTTGGTGGTTCTCCAATAAAATAATCAAAAGAAATTGAAAAACATGTTATTAAAATCATTTCTTGAAAAATTTGTATCATTGCAATTAGATCATTTTAAAATTTTTCTTAAAATATATTCTATGTCAATTACTGTCTCTATAATCTTGGAAAATTTGTCAATTTCACTGTTTAATTCTTTTGAATTATCGCTGATGTTATTTGTGATTCTATCCATTTTACTATCTAGAGAATCCTCAGATGGAATGTTGTGATCTATTTTAGGTATAATACCTAAAAAAGGTTTTTTAGTATGTCTTTCTATTTTTTTAATTGCGGGAAATAAAATGTGTTTGTCGCCAAGGAATTTATTTAATAAAATGCCTTTTATTAGCTTACTATAGTTAGGTTTTAATAATGTGATGGTTCCTAAAATACTGGCAAAACTTCCTCCTCTCTCAATATCTGCGACTAAAATTACTGGCGCCTTTATTTCTTTCGCCAAAAGCATATTTGCTATATCATATTTTAAAATATTGATCTCAGCAGGAGAGCCTGCTCCTTCTAATATAATTACCTCATTATCTTTCTTTAAGCTTTTAAATGCATCTAAAACCAATTTAAATCCTTGATTTAAAACAAAATTTGTATAGTATTCATTAGCTTTCATTTTTAAATAAAAATTCCCATACAGATACACTTCACTTTCATAATTTCCAGTAGGTTTTAGTAAAATGGGATTCATTCTAACATCTGGCTTTATTCTTGCTCCCATTGCTTGGATTGCTTGTGCTTGTGCAATTATTTTATCTGTATTATTTATATTAAATATGAAAGATGACATATTTTGAGATTTAAAAGGGGCTACTCTGTATCCTTTGTCAGATAGAATTCTACAAAGGGCTGTAACAATAAGACTTTTACCTGCTCCAGATGATGTTCCTTGAATCATCAATAGTTTGGTTTTCATAATACTTTTTCCAAGCCTTTGAACAATTCATTATTTTCTTGCGATTTTTTTATTGCCACCCTTATAAACTTGTTATTCATTCCAGTGAAAGTTTTACAGTCTCTAACTAGCAAATTATTTTTATTTAATAAGGTATCTTTTATTTCAGTAGAATTCTTATCATTTAAAATTTCTATTAGATAGAAATTAACATCTGTATGAACTAGTTTTATTTTGTCATTTTTTCCAAGCCTTTTGAAGCACTTTTCCTTTTCAATTTCAATGATTTCTTTTGTATTTTTTAAGTATTCTTTATCTTTCAATGCTTCTCTTGCAGCAATTTGAGCTAATCCATTTACATTCCATGCTATTATGTGATTTTTCATTTTATCAACTATTTTCTTATTTGATACTGCATATCCTACCCTGAGTCCTGCTAATCCCCATGTTTTAGTTAATGATCGTATTATTACTATGTTGTTATATTCTTTGATTAAATTGATAAAATAGTTACTCCTTTTTTTCTGTTTGTCATTTATAAATTCTACATAGGATTCATCTAATAGTATTATAATTTTTTTATCGATTTTCTCTAGCACTTCAATTACTTGATTTTTTGAATCTTTTCCTGTAGGATTATTAGGATTACATAAAAAAATTGTGGTTATATCATTATTGGGATTATTGCTATTTTTAATTATAAATTCTGAATTGATTTGAAAGTCTTTTTTAACCTTTGAATAAGTTATTTTAGCTCCTTTTCTTCTTGATGCAAGCTCATATTCGCAAAATGTTGGAGATGGTATAATTGTATTTTTTTTCACAAAAGAGGATGAAAAATAGTGAATCAGTTCTGTTGCACCATTGCCAATAATTATATTATGCGATTCATCTATGCTACAGTCTAAATGTTTTAAAATATCTTTTTTTAATTCTGTGCAATTAGGATCAGGATAAATATATGATAAATGAATGTTTTTCTTCAATGATTTTATAACATTGTCGGAAATTCCTAAGGGATTAATATTAGAGCTAAAATCAATTTTTACTAATGTATGATCTTTTGCAGAATGGATTCCGCCATGATAACAATTATGAAAATTTGGATTAATTTTTTTCATTTTTGTTGTTTGACTTAATAATCATTAATTTTTTATTTATTTTAGTTTTATATATATTTAAAAAAGATTATTAAATGTTTCAAATTTGTTTATATTGTGTTAAAGGTTGCATTAATTGGTTCTACTGGAGCTGTAGGTCAAGAATTCGTTGTTGCACTCAATAAGCATCCTTGGTTTGAATTAACTCATGTAATTTCTTCAGAACGATCTGCTGGAAAAAAATATGTTGATGCTATAAGAGACCCCCAGTCTGGAGTTGTAAAATGGCATAATCGAGAGCAAATTCCAGATTATATACGTGATACTGTTATATCAAAATTAGATGATATTAATCCTAAGGATTTTGATCTTATTTTTACTGCTGTAGAGTCTGATACTGCTCAAATGATTGAACCTAAACTGGCAGCTATTGTTCCAGTTATTAGTACTGCTGCTGCATTTAGATATGAAGATGATGTTCCTATTCTTATTCCTGGAGTAAATGATGGCCATATTGAATTATTAAATAAACAAAAAAAGAATCGTGGGTGGAATGGATTTATTGCTCCATTGCCAAATTGTACTACTACTGGATTGGCAATAACTCTTAAACCAATAATCAATGCTTTTGGTATTAAAAATGTCTTTATGACTTCAATGCAAGCATTATCTGGAGCAGGTCGTTCTCCGGGTGTAATAGCTTTGGATATTTTAGATAATGTTATACCCTATATTCCTAAAGAAGAAGAAAAAGTTCAAATTGAGACTAAAAAGATTTTGGGAAAATACGATCAACAGTATGATAAAATTATTTCTGATGCACTCAAAGTCAGCTGCACTTGTACAAGAGTTCCTGTTTCTGATGGTCATACTGAAATAGTTTTTGTTGAAACGATTAAAAAGTGTGATCTTGAATCTATAGAAAAACAGATAAAGTATTTTTCAGAAAATGTTTCAATCAAAGATCTTCCATCTGCTCCCAAAGAATACATTGTTATAAATAATGATCCGTCACGTCCTCAACCACGTATAGATAGAGAAGTTAATGATGGTATGACCACTGTTATTGGAAGGTTAAGGCAGGACACTGTATTTGAAAATGGAATAAAATATGTTCTTTTGACTCATAATGAAAAAATGGGTTCTGCAAAAGGTGCTGTTTTATTAGCTGAATTATTGAAATCAAAAAATATTATATAATATCTTTTATTTGAATAAACTTTATAAAAAAAATAAAAAAAATTAAAATAATACATTTATTAACCTCTAAATTTAGTATATCTAGCAATTTATGGGAAGAATTGATGATCTTGATCTAAAGATATTAAGGGAATTATCAAAGGACGCAAGTATCTCTGTTCCCAGACTTTCAAAAAAAATCAATATTAATTCTTCTGTAGTTTATAGTAGAATTAAACGTTTAGTTAAAAGAGGTTTGATAAAAAAATTTACTATTATAATAAACGATGAAGCTTTAGGTTTTAATGTAAAAGCTTTAACTGGAATAACTATGGATTCTAAATTGAGAGATAATGTTCTAAAAGAATTATTTAAAATACCTGAAGTTCGAGAAGTAGCAGAAGTTACAGGAAGGTTTGATATACTAGTTACAATGACTGCTCGTTCACTTGATGAAATGCATCAAATTATTTCAGAAAAAGTTGGACGTGTAGAAGGTGTACAAAAAACAGAAACATTTATTGAGATGAGAAAAACTTCTAGAGAGATAATTTCTACTAATGTTTCAAAATAGATAAATTTGTTAAGATATAAATAACTATTTAATTAACATTATTTGGAAGGTTATAGAATTTTTGGTTTTAGAAATAAAATCAGTCAGTTACCAAATTAAAAACTATTATGAACTCACAAAACCTAAAATTTGGTACTTGTTGGTTTTCACTGCATTTGGAGCAGCAATATCTGCATCTTGGTTATTTAATATTCATGTTAATTTAATAACTTGGATTTTATTATTAGGTGGAGTAGCAGCTGGCTCTGCAGCTGCAGATACACTTACTGGCTATAATGATAGAGATATTGATGCTATTATGGAAAGAACAAAGGGCCGTCCAATACCGTCAGGTAGAATACCTGCTAAGAATGCATTAATATTTGGATTGGTCTTAGCTGGAGTCTCTCTTATTTCTGCATATTTTATAAACATATGGGCATGCTTTCTAATGGCTTTTGGTTTGTTTGATAATATTATAGTTTACAGCAAATGGCTTAAAAGAAGTAGTCAATATAATATCATTTTAGGTGGATTTTCAGGAGCTGCTCCTGCTCTTATTGGTTATGTTGCTGTAACTTTTCAACATATCGAAATTGGATTTGTAATGGCCGGATTAGTATTTTTCTGGATACCTACTCATATTTGGAGTTTAGCATTGCATATTAAAGATGACTACAGAAAAGCAAAAGTCCCAATGCTTCCAGTATTATTTAGTGAAACAACGTCTGTAAGAATAATTGCCGTAACTACCTTGATGATGGTAATTTTTAGTATTCTGCCTTTCTTCTTTAATCAATTTGGTTTTATTTACTTAATTACTGCTGCTGTTTTTGGTACTGTTATGATGGCTTTATCGTTATTGTTATTATTAAGACCAAGTGAAAAAACTTCTTGGATAGTTTTTAAATTTACTAGCCCTTATCTTGCTATTTTATTTATTGCTTTTATGGTTGATTCTTTTTTTCATTAGAAATAATTAAAATATTTGTAATTGTTTTATTGATTTAGTTTTTTTACCTTTTGAAAAAATCTTTCTTTAAATCTAGGTATATTTATAACGAATCTTTCATGTTCTCCCTCTCCGATCACATCTATTTTGTCCTTTGCTAATACTTTAAATAATATCCTTCTTTCTTGAATATCAATTATTTCTGCAATTAATGTAATTTCTGCTCCAACTGGTGTTGCTGCTAAATGCTTTATATTGACTAATGTTCCTACAGAATCCCAATCTTTGTGACTGAGAAATTGTTCTTTTAGTAATAGCCTACAAGTTTCTTCCATTTCTGAAATCATGGATGGTGTTGAAAAAACATTTTCTCCTTCCCAAAGAAAACTTGTTGTTTGATTATGTTTGACCGCTATTGTTCTTTCTTTTTTTGCATGCAAATTAGGTTTGAAATCCATAAAAATTATTTTATTGCCTATATTAAATTTTTTTAGATATGTATTTTGCTTTTAAATATCTATATATACTAATTGTGAAAACTATAAAAGAGGCAAATTAAAAAACCATATTATTCTATTTAGGTGATATGATTGGCTTCAATTCAACAAACTGCTGGTGGTATGCCAGTTTTAATATTAAAAGAAGGAACTAAAGAAAATAAAGGACGAGATGCACAAAAAAATAACTTTAATGCTGCAAAATTAGTAGCTGAAATAATACGTTCAAGCTTGGGGCCGCGTGGTATGGATAAAATGCTTGTAGATTCATTAGGCGATGTTACTATCACTAATGATGGTGCAACTATTCTAAAAGAGATAGATGTTCAACATCCTGCAGCAAAAATGATGGTTGAGGTTGCAAAATCTGTTGATAATGAAGTAGGAGATGGGACTTCTTCTTCCGTAATTTTTGCTGGTTCTCTTTTAGAGAAAGCAGAACAATTGATAAGTAGAGATGTTCATCCATCTGCCATAGTTGATGGATATACCGCAGCTGCAGAGCAATCTTTGAGTATCCTTAATAAAATTGCAGTAAAAGTCGATGTTAATGATAGAAATACTTTGATTAAAATTGCAAAGACCAGTATGGATTCAAAATTGGTATCTGATGAGAGTCCTATTCTTAGTGAAATAGTTGTAGATGCTACTTCTCAAGTATCTGAGAAATATGCAAATAGTGATGATTTAAAAGTTGATCTTGATAATATCAAGGTCGAAAAAAAAGCTGGAGGTTCAATGCGTGATACTGTTTTAATTCGCGGAATTGTTTTGGATAAAGAAGTAGTTCATGCAGGAATGCCAAAAAGAATTGAAAATGCAAAAATTGCACTTCTTAATTCTCCTTTGGAAATTGAGAAAACTGAGATGAGCGCAGAAATTAGAATAAATGATCCTTCTCAGATGCAAATGTTTCTTGAAGAAGAAAATAGAATGCTAAAAACTATGGTTGATAAAATCCAATCAATAGGTGCAAATGTTGTGTTATGTCAAAAGGGTATGGATGATATTGCTCAACATTACCTATCTAAAGCAGGCATTCTTGCAGTAAGACGTGTAAAAGAAAGTGATATGTTTAAGTTATCCAAGGCTACTGATGCAAGATTGGTTAATAATTTGGATGATCTAAGTGAAAGCGATCTTGGTACCGCTGCCTTAGTTGAAGAGCGAAAAGTAGAAACGGATAAATGGGTATTCATAGAAGGTTGCAAAAATCCCAAAGCTGTCACCATTTTAATTCGTGGTGGTTCACAAAGGGTTGTTGATGAAGCAGATAGATCATTACATGATGCATTAATGGTTATGAAAGACGTATTAGAAAAACCTTCAATAGTTGCTGGTGGAGGTTCTCCTGAAGCATACATTGCTAATGAATTAAGAAAGTGGTCAGGTAATCTTGAAGGTAGATCTCAACTAGCTGCAGAGAAATTTGCTGATGCTCTTGAAGTTATTCCATTAACTCTTGCCGAAAATGCTGGTATGGATCCTATCGACACTATGACAGAGCTAAGAACTAAACAGGGGAAAGGTTCTAAATGGACAGGTATAGATGTAAGAGCAACATCCGTTTCTGATATGTACGAACTCAATGTGCTTGAACCGACTGTAATTAAAGAACAAATTATTAAATCGGCTACTGAAACCGCCTGTATGCTATTAAGAATTGATGATGTTATTGCAGCTACAAAGTCTAAAATGCCACCAGGTCCTCCAGGAGGCGGCATGGGCGGCATGGGCGGCATGGGCGGCATGGGCGGCATGGGCGGCATGGATATGGACTAAGCCGCCTTACTCACATATTCTATCTTTTTTGTTTTATTGATTTCTTGGTTGGTAGATGTATTGAATTATTTTACTAGTTTCATTTGTTGTTAAAGAGATTAAATTATTTTATTTTATATTGGTGATTTAGTAATTGATTTATAGTTGAATACTTTAAACGGCTCTGTAAAGTTAAGCAAAAAGCTATAGAATTCTTTTTTGCTTATTATTTATGATTTCTCAATTAAGAAAGAGAACAAAGCCAGAAGACATAGTTACTCTTTACATCTTTACTTTAGCGGTCTTTCATTAAGAAATACTTCTAAAGCAATATTCAAGTTTGTTCATAGAAGTCATAGTGAAATAAGAGACTGTTGGATTCAAAAATATAAACCCAAAAGACTGTTTTATAAAGAAACAAAGATTGCTGAATATATAATTGATGAAACGCAAATAAAGGTAGGTTCTGAATTTATCTGGCTTTGGGTTGCAATCGAATCTGAAACAAAGAATATTGTTGCAATAAATATATCAAAAGAGCGAAATATGTTTGTAGCCGAGAGATTTTTATATAATGTTACAAAAGACTTTGGAAAACATCCCGTTTCAACAGATGGTGGGACTTGGTATCCGCAGGCCTGTCAGTTTCTAAATTTGCAGCATCACCTCCATTCTGCTTATGAAAAAAGCATTATAGAAAGGACAATGCAATACATAAAGGACAGAACTGAAAGCTTTGACGATTATTTTCCATGTAAAAAGAAAAATTGTAAACTAAAACATGTTAAACAATGGTTAAATTCATTCGCATATTATCATAATAATGAAATATCATCTTAACTTTACAGAGCCCTTTAAACTCCCGATAATTTTAAATTTGATAATAACTGTTGTGTTTGTTTAGATATTGGTTTGCCAAAAAAGACGGAGAAAAAATAAATGACTTTTACTTTTTTTTCTTCAGTAAATGAAATTAATTTAATTATTAAGAATATCTATTATAAGTTAATTGATATAATAAAATCTCATTTAAATATCAAAATATCTGTTCTACCTGACTTTTTCATTGATAGAGTTGTCAAATTTTCTAATGTTGATCAATTAACCGAAGCTATAGGAACAAAAATTAAAGTTGGTGGTGGAAGTATCCGTGGTTTTAATAGTTTTGATATTAAAGGGGGTAATGCAGTAAATGTTGCATATTGTCTTGCTAATCTTGGTATAAAAGTTGATCTTTTTACAGTGGCAGATAAAATTGGTTCTTCTATTTTACATACTGTGTTTGAAAAATTCAAATCTCAAGTAAATTTACATATTAAAAATGGAAAACATGGTTTAACTACTATTTTTGAATTTTCTGATTTATCTTTTTCTGTTACAAATGTTATGTTAAGTGATGTAGGTGATAATCGTAACTTTGGCCCTGAATATGTTGAATCTACTGATGTTGATATTTTACAAATTTTAAATTCTTCATCTGCAGTAGTTTTAACAAACTGGGCATCGAATTTAAGAGGAACTGATCTCTTGAAATATGTTTTTACAAATTCTCTAAATTCTATGCATTTTTTAGATCCTGCTGATATAAGTGAACGAAGATCTGAATTTATCCAAGATTTAAAGGATTGTTCAAAATTAATTGATTTTTTGAGCATTAACGAAAACGAATATCGTCAAATAATTTATGCCCTTTCAAATACAAATGATACTGACATATTGAATAATAATGAAGGTTGTTCAATAACACCAGTTAGTTTATGCAAGTCATCATTATCTTTATCTAAATTTTTTGAAATTGAAATATGCATCCATACATCAATTGGTTCTGTTTTGTCCAATGGTTATAATAGTGTATTTGTTAAATCGATTCCTCCATCTAAAATTGAAATTGTGAGTGGAGCTGGGGATTCTTGGGATGCTGCTTTTTTATTTGGACACTTGTTGAATTTTACAAATGAAGAAAAACTATGTTTTGCAAATTTAGTAGCATTTTTATATTTGGAAAATATATATACTGGTGCTCCTTCTCTGCAAAATGTTATAGATTATATACAAAATTACTATTTAATTTGATTGTTTTTGAGATAAAAAGATTTATAATAGAGAAGTATTGCTGATACAGTTTTACAATCTTTGATATTCCCATTAAAACAATAACTTATTGCATCATTTAAATTTAAAATCATACTTGAAATGTTTTCGTCTTCATCCATTACATATAAAGGATTATTTTTTTTGGTAATATTTCTTGCAATAAATAGATACATTAATTCTGTATCATAACTTGGTGCTAGATAAAATTTGGTCAAAGGGATTAAATCTGCATTAAATCCTGTTTCTTCTTCTAATTCTCTTTTTGCAGCTTCAATGGGACTTTCTTTGTTCTCTATTTTGCCTGCGGGTATTTCAATTAAATAATCCTTTACAGCATGCCTATACTGCTTTACTAAAATGATTTCTTCTTCGTTAATTATTGGAATAATGCCTACAGATGCGTTATGCTCTACTATTTCTTTTTTAAATGTTTTTCCATTTATTTGTAAAGTATCTACTCTTAGTTTTACAGGTCCATCATAAATTAATTTGCTGTAGAGAGTTACAGGAACTTTTTCGGTCATACTGAATGAGATATTTATCTAAATTAATATTATAAAATAATATCTATTAAGTTTATTTGTTTTACTTGATTTGTAAATGAATTTATTGATTAATGTGATAATAAATAAGTAAAATTTATTGAACTATATACATAGAAAATATGTTATTAATGCAATATTAATTGAGTAAAATCGAAACTTTTCCTATAATTGTAGGAATTATTTTCAAATAAAATGTGCTTTGTTGCGTGATTATTTTAAATTGTTTTTGGTTAACGTTTTAGTGTCAAGAAAAGTGTACTAAATGGCAAGAATCAATTTCATTTGCAATTAAACTGGCATAGTTTTAGCTGTTTTTCGAATCATGCAACAAAGCACATTGTACATGAAACATATGCAAATTCTGATGCAGCATTTACTCACAAATGGAATTGCATCAAAAACAATACTTCCAAAGATTTTTGAAGTTGCAAAGATAAATAGATTTGATGCTTACGGTAGTCCCAATGAAGAATTACAAAAGGTGCTAACTAGTTTTGGTTCACAGGTTTACAATCTATTTACTCGATTTAGTCGTTGACCTCTAGCCTTCTTTCTTAACAGTCATAAGAATTTTTTTTGTCTATCTTTCTTCTAGCCCGCGGCTTTAAATTATAAAGACTTGAGCGATACCAAATGCCTGTTCACCTTATAGATATACTTCAGATCATATTGAATAGTTCTTTGCTTCGGAGAATAGACAAGAAGAAGAATAATTGTAATTTAGGGTTGCACCTGATGTATATCCACTTGCAAAGCCTGGGCTTCCACCTTGTAGACTGGTTCCTCCTTATGGACTCCCAGATCCGCTACCTTTGACTGTTGCTGTGTTTCGGTTACTGGTGGTGGCTGTTGAGTTGCTTGTGTCGCCGTTAGCTGTAGCTGGATTGTTATGGCTATCTGTGTGTGTACCTGTTATTTTCACTTGAAAATCCTTGAGTTCCACCTTGTGTGTTGCCTGCGAAAGCTTGTTGTGGACTTTGTGCAGTAAAAGGAGTATATTAGTATATACTGGCTGGCAATATCAAGATCAAAAGTATAAATAAGGATTTTTGTAGATTCTTATTTTTTGCAATCATTGATCTTCTTTTATTGATAATGAATATAACAATTATTATCATCTGAAATCTCATAATATATAACAAATCCACAAGAATTTTCAAATAATATTTATCAAAAGTGATCTATTAAATTCTATTCATAAAAAAATCATTTATTTGTCCAACACCTTAATTCCTATCTGCCAAATCAGTGAACTCTGTGAATACCCTCTAGAGTGTGACACAGAAAATGGTTAATTATACTATGAAGATAAGCGTAATGATGAACCTATATCTTGAAAGAAGTTTTTAATGACGATATCACTACTATATGTACCGAAAAATATACATCAGATAATTTCTCAAATACAAATAATCAG